>Ga0126326_1000014_pt1 | contig 134110 bp, 106 predicted proteins | sample InaspJWI67metaG_FD_94485 | JGI IMG/M metagenome (GOLD analysis project Ga0126326, IMG submission 94485) | Marine gutless worms symbiont microbial communities from Oahu, Hawaii - Inanidrilus sp. 1 OAHU.JWI-67 metaG | ecosystem: Host-associated > Annelida > Digestive system > Unclassified... | reverse complement strand
CGCTGGGGAACACGTCGTTACTTGAATATGAACTTGTTAACGGAATTAAAAAAAGAAGAACTCGCAGCTTAACTGAGTGGCCACCGAATCAAAAGTGCGAAAGATTATTGACGCTACCGGCCAGGTATACCTCCCCCTGAAATCACCGGCTTTATAGAGTTTACCGGTCCGCCCTAATTTGATATTATGCTCATAATTTTGCTGATACTGACTTGACCTGACAATCTCGCCCCGGAATCTCCTCCTGGCCGCATAAATCCCTTTAGGCTCACATACAGGATTGGACATATGAGTATATGGATATCCATTTAATTCGATCAGCAATAGTATTCAACAATAAAGTATGACTGTAAAAGATGCAACGGAAACGATCTAAGTAAAAATGTGAGGTTATTATGATAGAAAAAGATACATCAAAACCGCGAATTCACAGCGCCACTACCTATAAATTGTATATTGTCTCATGTATTATTGCGTCGTCAGGCATTGTTTTGATGCTGAAATTTCCTGAAATGCACTCTCTTGAATCCGGGATTAATCCTCTGGCATTTAAGGTATACGGACTTTCGATAAAATATTGGAAGGTCATTCATATTCTTTCCTCGCTCGCATTTTTAATACTCACTGCGTTACACATCTACTTTAATCGGGATTGGATCAAAAAAGTGGGGTCAAAAAAGCTTAACCTAAATGTGGTAATAGGGCTTCTACTAGGAATAATAATAATCTTAGCTGGAATATTTGCACCATCGGCTTAATCTGGAAATGCGTCTATTCAGCGATTAGACCACCATCGATTGATTTAGTAATAAAGCTTTCTATATAACAACCTTTGACTGATCGTAAATCTTCCGAAAATGGCTGGTTTGTTAATTTCAAATCATAATATTTTAACACTTAGTCGGTCTTAAAGGAGGTTGATCGCTTATGATAAAAGATCAATCGAAAAAAGGGCAGTACTCGAGGCGGCGGTTCATTCAACTCTTGGCTGGTGTGTCACTTGCCTCAACTTCCAGCGCCATTCGGAACTCGCAAGCCTGGGCAAATACTCCACCTAAAAGGACAGTGTCGTTGCCTAAGATCAAGGTAGAAATCGGTGCTCCTGCGGCTAAACGCTATCAATGCCGTCCTGACCTCAAGCGCTATAGTGGCAAGCATTCGGCCTTTAAAAAAGTCTCCGAAGAACTGGGTGCTTCAGCGACCAATAAGGGCGTGATGACTAACCTGATTCGTAATGTAAAAGGTGGAAAAATCGGATATGAGACACCGGTGAAAAACCCAATTGAAGCTCGTATGTTTATGGCGCTTAGCGTCGCTGCTTCCACTTGGAACAATTTAGTTGGTCCCTTTGGAGATGGCCTTGAAAATAAAGGCTTTCTCAGTTGGCTTCCTAAGGGGCTCCCACCTGATTTAACGGCCACGCCATTGCCTCTTAAAAACACTGTTGATGTCACAAAAAAAATCAAAGTCATGGCTGCCTATGCAGGTGCTGATAAAGCTGGGATAACAATCATTGATCGTCGCTGGGTGTATGCCGAGTCCTGTCGCAATTTTAAAGAACCGAGTCCTCCTGATACAAAGGCAGTTGTCTTTCGAGAGGTGGATCAGCCAATGGAAACCGATAGCGAGTTGGTTATACCAGACAGTGTGCGTTACGCTGTGGTTTTGTTGTTTGTCATGCCAAGGGCTCTCAATCAGATTGGACCAGCTACCTTGGCGACAGCCAGTAGTGCAAATCAAGGTTATTCTCAAATGGGCCTTACTGCTGTTGCCTTGGCTCAGGCGATTCGTTCCCTGGGATATGTGGCTATCCCTTGCATGAATGACACTACCCTAAGTGTCCCCTTGGCAGTCGACGCTGGTCTTGGAGAACTCGGCCGTTTCGGCTATCTTATTACTCCTGAATTTGGGCCTCACGTCAGGATTGCCAAGGTGCTCACCAATTTACCGCTTGTGCCAGATCCTCCAATTACCTTTGGCGTTACTGAATATTGTACCAAATGCGGTATTTGTGCGGAGGAGTGTCCTTCAGGTGCAATCAGTCCAGATAAAAACCGCTCTTTTACCCCGTCGCCATCAGCCGTGCCTTGCGGCAACCCTGGGGCGCTCAAGTGGTATACAGACGGAAAAAAGTGCCTGCGTTGGTGGATCGAGTCCGGCGCTGGCTGTAGCCTATGTATGGATGTATGCCCCTACACCACTGCGACTTTAGGAGACGGATTTGACGGAAAGACCCCTAACCCTGAAGAATTCTGGGAATTGGAACACAAGGCCTTTGGCAGGAGTGATATAAAATACTAGGCCAATTTTACCTGATTAGGTGGGAGAAATTTACCATGAAATCCTGTATCTTAGTAACCTACGTTTTAGTTTTTTATTGGTTGGTTGTCGGCACGGCCCTTTCCGAACAAGTTGTTCCAAATGTGATTGATTTCGATGGTGCCATCGACGGAGGTAGCTCGGACAATATTTACAGATCTATTTACACCGGTCCTATAAATTTCTTGCATTCAAAACATGTGAAGGATTACGGAGCTGAGTGTGGAGAATGTCACCATAATAGTGACTTTGAACCCATAGAGACCTTTAATCCTGACGAGACCTACGCTTGTATCGAGTGCCATGAAGAAGAAGGGCTTATACGCGGTCCGATCTCGGAGAACAACGCCTCGGAGAGCGACATTGTCGCTCATCGATCCAATGTTCTTCACATGCAGTGTATTGGCTGCCACAAGCAGTTCAACAACTCAAAGCAAGTGGTTCTGGCTCCGGAATCATGTATCGCTTGCCACTCCAGACATCCGCAAGGCTGGGTGATCAAGTAAGCATAAGTTTCGATATGATAGGTCAAAGGAGTAGATGAAATGAAAATAGTCAATGTTTTGTGGAATAAAATCTTTTTTGCTATTTTGATTGGAATTACGTTCATACCCACTTCAATTATGGCCCACGGAGTCGACCTTCGCGGCTACAGCGATGATGGCCGTCCGGATAAGGCCGGAATTTTCGTTGTTGCCGTCGTTCCGCAAGATGTTCCCACCGCAAGCAAACAGGAGTTAATGGAAGAGAGGATAATAAATAATTTTCCCGGTATTGAAGTTCAGTGGTCATATTTTGATATTGAAGGTGAGCAAGCCGAAGATTTTATTGATAAGGGCGAGCGCATATCCATAAAGAAAAGGCTCGATCAAATGGAAGAAGATGGTATCACTCACGTGGCCATTCTACCGCTTACCGTTATCCCTGGCAAAACCTACACACGTCTTATTTGGATGGTCGAAACGTTAAAAAAAATGCCAACGAAATTTCGAAAGATCTCCATGGCAAGGCCATTTTTCGGTGCACCTAAAGACATTCTAAAAACATGTCGGACCGTTTTAAATATTTTGCCCAATCATGAAAAACCAGGTGAAGCTGTCGTCCTGTATTTTGAAGAGCAAAGCCGTATGGGCGACTACATTTATCCAGGCATACAATATTATTTCTGGCAGTTGGACGATTCTGTATTCATCGGAACGGCTGGTACCACACCAGGGATACAAGATGTGTTTCATTCCCTCAAGAATTCAAGCTCGACAGATGTCTATCTGGTTCCGTTTTTTCCCTACCAGACCCCGGCGCTAATTACTTGGAAAACGGCTTTGGAAAACAATGGTTACCGAGTTAAGCAAATCAAAGAATCGTTGATCGGTACAAAGGAAACACTGGACGTTATGATCTCCCGCCTCAAAGTTGCCATAGATGAACTAGGTCTGGATTAGAAACTATAGATCAAGATCAAGGGTGAGTCATACGACCATGTTTCGATGGTATTCCTGATTTTGTGACAACTGAGAAATATCGAAAATAGTGTTTATACCGGGGTGAGCCTATTGGCATTCCGGTTTTTCAATTTTTCAGGCTTTGCCACTGGTCAGGACCATCAGGAAGGGTTAGAGGTGAGCAATACCATCTGAAGTGTTCAGAATTTCAGCGAAATCGCACTATAGCAATTTGTTGGCAACAATCCACGGTTCAGATATCCCTAAAAATACACGCAGTTTTACCGGATTATGAAAATGGAAAGATAGCCTACTGCGGGTCAACGATTATATCATCCGCACTCGGCCCGGAAGAGTCATCATATAAGGGCAATTGATTGGCAGGCGGGCCATGGGCCAGCGGCTGTGGCTTGCGCTTGACGTACCATAAACCCAGGTGTTTTAGAATTTTCTTGATGACATCCGGTCTTTCTATAAAGGCAATGACCTTCATGGTGCCGGAACACTTTGGGCACACCAGGGGGTCAACTTCATAGATTTTCTGGATCAGCCGGGCCCAGCTTTTCCGGCAGGCCCGGGTGGACAGTTCCGGCTCCAAGATACCCGGAATTTTATCGTCTATTCCGGTTTTTTTGCGTTTTTTAAAGCATCTACCTGAAATTTTAATAATTTTAAGTTAATATCGATTAATAATGCAATCCGTTATCGAAATTGGATGAATCGAAATGAAAAATAAAACAACAGAAAATGATGAATTCTTTGAACGATTTAAGGATAAGGATGAAGAAAAATTTATTCCATTATCTTTACATCTAAAAGCTGATAGAAAACTTGACAAAGCAAAAATAATTGACCGAATATTAAATATCATAAGGCAGGATATCAACGGTTTAAAAGAATTACAAAAGCAATTTAAAAAAAGAAAAAGACTCTATTGCGTTAGATTTCGTAAATTCGATAATAGAGAAAAAACGAACCCGTCTGGTCAAAATATTAAAATGTCTGTAAACTCCATAAATAGTGTTAAAAATCTACTAACTTCCAAAGTTAATTTCAATAGTAACCGATTAGTGCTTATGGTCTTATGGAGGTCTTTTTGCCAAATTGTAGCCGAATCTTATGTCAGGTCACGTTCATGATGAATGCCAGGTTGAGAAATGGTTATTTTCTTTTGTTGATTAGCCTGCTGTTCAGCATTGTCCTGTGCTGCTCAAACCAAGCACTTTCTGAAAACTTACGCGTCCCCACGGACCCGGATTTGAACCGTTTAGGCACCCGGATCCGCCAACGTATCCAGTTGACCCCTGAGGAGCGAAACTATCTGAACGCAAAGCACCTGATCCATGTTCGGGTGGGCGACTACCCCCCCTTTCACTTCAACGAAGAGGGCACTCCACGGGGGTTGAGCATTGATTACCTGCGTACAATCGCCGCCGTTTACGGGCTAGATTTCGACTATGTACCCGGCATGAATGTCCCTCAATCTTTGATGTCGATGAAACAAGCGGGCGGCATAGCAGTTCAGCCAGCCTGGCATCGCAACGCCGAACGAGAGCAGGTGGCTATCTTTATCCGACCCTATGTTAATTCACCTTATGTTATATTTAAACGCCGGGACAGCGAACGGATCCTTGGCATGGATGATCTCGTGGGAAAGCAGATCGTCGTGGAAAAAGGTTATGCCATACATCGGATACTGCAGCAACACTTTCCCGAGTTTTTGTTGCAGGAGGTTGACACATCCACATTGGCGCTTAAAAACCTAGCTGGCGGGAAGGCAGACACTTATATAGGTTCTCTGATGGTTGGATACTATCTGATACAGAAGTTGGGGTTGTCGAATCTGGAAGTGACAGCTCCGACGCCCCTTGAACCCAATCTCCTGCATATCGCTGTCCGTAAGGATTGGCCACAACTTGCCTCACTGATGGATAAGGCCATGGCCGCTATGACTGACGATGAACATCGAAAATTAAGAAGCCGTTGGTTTAACGTACCAGTCAAAGGACTTGTCTCCAAAAAAAAGGTCTTCAAATATTTCATGGCGGTAGCAAGTCTGGTGCTCTTTCTTCTTCTGATCGGAGCTCTATTTGTCAACAAGCGTTTACATCGTGAGATTAAGGCCAAGGGCAGCGCCCAGAGAGCTCTAAAAAAATCACATGATGAGTTGGAGAATAGAGTTGAGGAACGTACTGCCAAGTTATCAGATGCAAATAAAGCCTTACTGGACAGTGAGAATAGATACCGTAGTCTTTCTGATGCTGCTTTTGAGGGGATTGTACTTATCGATGATGGCAAAATTGTTGAAACTAATAAAGCATGTCTCAATATGTTCGGTTATCAGCTCTCAGAATTTATTGGCAAAGGCGCAATCGATTTTATAATCCTTGACGAAAGGGAGAAGGTCAAAAGTAGGATTTTGTCCGGCTATGAGCAACCCTATGAGACTCAGGGGTTAAAAAAAGATGGTTCCTCTTTCCCTATGGAAGTCCATGGAAAGATGTTCTCATATAAAGGACGAGAGATTAGGGTCACAGCAATTCGAGATCTCACTGAACAAAAGAAGGCGGAAGAAGAAATTAAAGCCTTACGAGGCATTTTACCTATTTGTGCTAACTGTAAAAAGATAAGAGACGATAAGGGCTACTGGAAACAAATTGAATCATACATCGTGGATCACTCTGATGCCGAATTTAGTCACGGTATATGCCAGGAATGCGCCAAAAAGCTTTACCCTGATCTGGATATTCATTCTGATTAAAGACGAGATGAGATGATAAGAATTCCCTTTTCAGGGTCGAAAAAAGGAAATTTCAGAATTGTGTGCCGTTTTAATGTGTATCCCAAGATGTAGCGGGTCCGGAATCCGCTCAGCGACCCGCATCCGGCCATTCTCTCTCTAAATGTGTATGACCGCTAACAAGCATTATGTCAACCGCCGATCTGGTGCCGATTTCACTCAAATGCATGCATTTTGGCAACGCTGGTATCTCCGCCAAAAGACAACATAGAGGACTGCGACCATTAGTCCACAGGTACATGGCTATGCATCATGGCGCAGATTATCTGATATAGTCCACGCTTCTTTCCACAGAATTTGTCTTTGAGGCGGCAAGACTATAAGAAGTCTAGCTGGAGGAATTTGCTTCGGCTTCCGGCAAGCCGGCGCAATGCCCATGCAGGCCGTCGGCTTTTAGCAGCATGGGGCTTTCCAGGCGGACATGGCGCAGGTATTGGGTTTCCGCTACCAGGGGGACGGCTTCCAGCCAGGTCCAGTCAATAAAGTCTTCGGTGCCTTCCGTAATAGTGACGTATTGCAGGCCGCGGGCGGTGATGTGCTGGAAGAAGTGACTGCCCTGGGAGGCGTCGGCCTGGATGAGATCCCGGTTGCGGATTTCGATGATGGCCCCGGCCTTGGAGATGTCCTCCCACCGTACCGGAATGCCCAGCCAGCGGTCGGCAGACCCCCATCGCCCGGGACCTGCCAGCAGGTATTTGCGATTTTCTTTTTTCAAACGCCCGTTCAATTGACCGATTTCCGCTGCTATGTCCACGGTCACCCCGGCGTCGAACGCATCCGGCTTGACGTAGATGATATCCTGCATGCTCTTGTCTAGGCCGTTGCCCAGACACTGATGGGAGTAGTAAAACGCCCTGTCCCTATCCTCTTTATCGATATGGATGTCGCTATGCTCCTGGCCGGCTGTCATGGGACGTACCTGGAGAATGGAGAACTCATCGGGCTCACCTTCCGGATACAGGTTCAGGCAGAACTCAACCTCGACATCACAGCCCAGTCCCTCCTGACCCATTTTTAATAAGTCAGTCACCAGCGGTGCCAGGGGAAAGCGGTCATATTTCAACACGGAGGCAAAGGTCAAAACCGGCGCACCGCCTTTCACCCGGCTGTCGCGGATGCGATGCTCGGCTGGAACATAGGTGCTGCAAAGGCTCGTCAGGGGGTATTCACTCCCCGCGTCGCTGATGTCACGCAGCTCGAGGTTGGTGCCCCGGTGAAAGCCCAGTTTTTCATCGTAGTCTTCGATCTTCAAAGCATAGAACTTGTACTGGGCATTCTCGAGAATATCTTCTATCTTGGAAAACTGTGGCAGTATTTCCGGGCGGGCCGGTGAAAAGCGCAGCCCCCCTTCACCTTCATCCACCGTTTTACCCATCCCCAGGGCGATGCGTACTATCCCCTCTTCGGCCTGCATGCCGGAGACCGGGTAGTAGTTTTTTGATTGGGCCACACCGGAGATGGCCGGGTAGAAATACTCCCCGTAAACGGTGCCGGCCACCTGCTGGATCATCAAGGCCATGGAATCGCGGCGAATATGATATTGGGTGCTTTTTTTGAAGGTCAACGGCCCCTTGAAAAAGGTTGATGCATAGACCAGTTTGACGGCGGTGAACAAATGCCGGCGGCGGATCTTGAAATCCGGGTGGTTATTGGGAATCATATAGGTCTTGTACAAACCGGAGTAGGGCTGGAAGTAGGCATCTTCAAACAGGCCGGAAGAGCGCACCGAAAGCGGGCCGGTCACCTTTTCCAGATAGGCGGTGAGGTCGGCTGTCAGCGTGTCCGGCAGCCGGGCTTCCAAAAAGCGCGCCGCGATGTCACGGTCGTCAACGGCCGTAATGCCAATATCCTTCATATTGTTTTCTGTGATAAACTGATCGAAACAGTCGGTCGCGGCCACCATGGTTCCCGGCACGGATATCTTGATGTCGGCATACTTCTCGGTCAGAGCCGATTCCTTGAATAAGATAGAAGCGAAATAGGCCAGTCCCCGGGCTTTACCGCCCAGCGACCCTTTGCCGGACTTTACGAATTCGGAAACCACCGGATCGTACTCAGCCTGCGAAAACTGGGCGACCACGCCTTTCTGGCGGTTCTTGCGCAAGATTTGGATACTCCTGATCAAAAACTCACGCAGGGCATCGACATCCGAAAACCCGGAGGCCGGTATCTTGGCGATGACCGAAGCCAGTGCGATTTCCGAACGGGCCATGAACCAGTTGGAAAAACGGTTGCGGGCGGCCTGGTAGTAAATCGGTTCGTCGGGTATCTCCGGCAGGATTTGCTGCAATTCTCTGAAGTTGGAGGCCCGGCCGATCTCGGTTTGGTCGGGGCGACGAAACACGAAATCTCCAAAACCCAGAAACTCGAGGAAGAAGTCATGTAGTTCCGAGGCCAAACGGGGAGAGTTTTTATCCACGAACTGGAGCTGCAGGGACTCGGCCAGGTGCCGGTTCTCGGACTCCGAGCTCAACAGGAGCAGCGGCAAATGCGGAATCTCTTCTTTGAATTTGGACAGCAGCTGCGCCCCGGCATCGGCCACAACCCGGCCATCTTTGGGAAACCGGGTATCGGACATGACGCCGAACACGTAAGGTTTGAAGCGTTCGTAGATATCCAGGGCCTGCTCGTAGTTTTGCGCCACCATGATTTTGGGCCGTGCCCGCATTTTCATCAAGCGGTGTTCTTCGTTGAGGCTTTCCGCCAGCACAGACTGGGTTTGGTGGACGACCTCCCGATATATAAGCGGCAGAAAGAAGGAGCGGTATAGCGGCGAGTCTTCAACCAGGATGAGAACGCGAACCCCGGCCTGGCGGGTATCGCGGTCCACATTCAGCCGGTCTTCCACATTTTTCACGATGGCCAGCAACAGATCGCTATCGCCCGACCACACGAACGTCTGGTCAATACCTGCGGTCTGCATCTGGCTGTCTGTGAAATTGCTGCGGCCGTAAACCAGCAGAATCACCGGCAGGTCAGGTTTCAATTTTTTTATTTTGCGCCCCAGGGAAAACGGGTCGGTATCCTTCAGGTTTGGCATGGTCAGCACCAGGTCGAAGTCCCGTTCCTCGAGGATCTCCATAGCGGCCCGGCCCGTGGACACTTTTATCAAGCGGGGCGGCCGGCTCAGGTTCAAACCCTGGTATTCGTTGATGATGCGGGAGGCAAGGCTGCCGTCTTCCTCCATGATGTAGGCGTCATACGGTGTGGCCACCAGGAGAACTTCCTGGACTTTGATGGACATCAATTCGTGGTATACGGAAAACCGCGTGTCAACGTCCCGATGGGAGGCTTGGGCAACGGCCAGATCGTATGTCTCAGGCATGGCACCTCCTGTGGAAAGGATGGTGGTTGCCGGCGGTTAGCGTGCGCCGGTACGCTTAACCTTATGAACAAGCTTGTCAAGCACGGCGGATATCTCTTCGACCTTTAAAACATAACCAGTCCCGGCCAGAAATACAAGCGAGAGCCCGCCGGTTATTGCTAAAATAAAGCAGCTCCCGACAAACGTACTGGGATCGACCACCAGGCACATAGCCGCACGGACGGCAATAGCAAAGAAACCCAGCACAACGCTCAGGCCCAGAAATTTAATAATCGCCCGGTAAACAGTCCGGCCTTGGTTGTCTCTTTTTCGGTTCCAGATGGCAAACAGTGCCCCTACCTGAATGGTAGCGGACAGAGCACAGGCCAAAGCCACACCGTTGATCCCCATCGATTGCAGTCCGATAACATAAAGGGGCAGGCTCAGCAGCACGGCTATGGTACCGTATACCGCCGGGAGCAGCGTGTTCTGCATTGCATAAAATCCGCGGGCCACCACCGTCTGGGCTGAAAATGCAAAGGCACCCACCATGAGAAACGCCAGCGCCTCGGCAGTCAGGGCCGTGGAGGCCGGCGTGAAGGCCCCGCGCTGAAAAAGCACCAGGACAACCTCATGACGCAGGATGATCACCAGAACCGAAATGGGGATGGTAATCGCGAGGTAACGCAACAGCGTGTTCAAAAGGTCGCTGAGCTCCGCCAGGCGCTCTTCGGCGGCCAGGCGGGCCATGAACGGATAGGACGCCACCCCCACCGCCTGCCCGACCAGGCCGACGACGATGAACATCACCCGCAGGGCATAATTGAGACCGGCAATACTGCCGCCGGGAAGGTAAGACCCAAAGAACCGAAAGAGAACTTCCGTCGAGAAGGTCATGGTCAGGCCAAGCATCAGAGGCACCGTGAGGACGATATATTTTTTCAGGTCCGGGTGCTTCAGGTCCAGGGTGGGCACAAAGCGCATGCCGGCCCGAACCGCACCGACCAATTGGAGACAAAAGCTGCCCGCGAAGGCCCCACCGAGCACGCCCCAGGCAAAACCGATCATACTGTGCTGCGATCCGCCAATCAGCCCGCCCAGAATAATACCCAGGTTGTAAATCAGCGGTGCCAAGGCCGGAATGGTAAAGGATTCCTTGGCGAATTGCACCGCCATGAAGAGTCCCCCGCAAAAAAAGAAAAACTGACCCGGCAGAATGATGCGCATCATGGTAACCGCCTGACCAAAATGGGGGGAAGTGGTGAAACCCGGGGCCGCCAGTGACAGCAGCGGCGACGCGAACACCCAGGCCGCAGTGATCAGGACGGCCAGAATACCGCCGAAAAGGGTTAGAATGATTGAGAATACCCGCCAGCCCTCTGCTTCGCGGCCTTCGGCCAGGTATCCGGTAAAAATAGGAATGAACGTGATGCTGAGAAAACCGGAGGCCACCACATGGTTCAGGATTTCCGGGATTACGAACGCCACTTGGTAAGCATCGACAGTGGCCCGGGTCCCCCCAACGCCGGCAATCACCATCTCACGCACCAGCCCGATAACCCGGCTCAAGAACACCGATGCCATCATGATCAGGGTCGCAATGGTGACTTTACGATAGACCGATTTTTCCATATACCCCCGGGAAGAAATACTAACATTCTGAAATGATGGCAATTGTATACCACCTGGGGCAAATATTACAACCGTGGATTAGGTACTGGTTTTAGAATAGAACGGTCAGGGTAAACTTGGAATTAAGATCGGTGGAAAAATCTGGGCAGGGAAGCGAACCTTCCGGGGAGTGATTTTTACTGAAACCTGCTGTCTGCTGGTTGCCGACAGGCGTGGACCCACCCCGGGCTATTTGGTTTGCGAGGCCCGGTTGAAAAGGACCTTCTCGCTTGCCTTATCCTGTTTCTGCGCTCGGGCAAAAACCTTCAGGATGATGCGTTTGTCAATAGCCCACCCGAAGCCGAGTTGATCAAAAAATACGATGTCTTTCTTATACATGCTGCGCCTCCGCTTTAATGAGAGGGCCGGATTCCTTCCGGCCGACAAGCTGGGCTCGTTGCCGTTGCTTACCCTTAATATCGACAAGATTTCCTAAACCTTTAGCCTGAATATTTCATGTATTTTTTTCGACACAATAAATTTTAGGCAAATAATCAATCGCTTATAGTTCATTAGCAGCATGCGTATCAGGGGGTCCATTGTAATCGGTACACCTTCCAAAGAGCGTAGAAAAATTTGCAGGAGATATTCAGGTTAGGGCACGTAGTTGTTATTGGTTAAAGCCGGGAAAGGCGATTAGAGTGAAAAGGCTGTAAGATCTACTGGTTAGCGGATTGCACCCAATAGTGCAGATGGGCAAAAGCGCGTGCCATCGCCCGAGACCAGAATGGGCGGTCAGAAAGACGGGACACTTTTCTTTTTCAGCGAACGATGGAAGGCTTCATCCAGGGCGGCGACCGCGCGCAGTCGCTCCGGGTCCAGGAACATGTCGAACAGGACCTGGCCAGTGCAGTTGCGGCCATCGCAAAGATGACGATCGATAAGCGCCAGGGCTTCTATGGATTTATCGCAAACGGGGTAGCCCTTGTCGTCGATAAAAATATCATCGTTGTACTGCACCCGCGATACGTTGTTGATATCCACGAGCCGGACGCGTCCGCGGCGGGTGACCAGCAGATTGCGCTGACCGGCGATGTCGGGGATGTAGCCGGCCTTCAAAACCATGTTTTTGATGCTGGCCACGAATCGTTGGGCGCTCTCCCGCAACTGGGCAGCAAATGTTTTCTGGGCTTGGGCATCCTTGTCGGGATATATTTGGAATATCCCGCCGCTTTTCAGGCGCCAGGGGTCCAGTTTGCGTCCTTGCACGAATTCCTGCAAGCCGCACAGCAGCATGTCGGGGCCATCCGGGGCTCGATAGTCTACAACAAACTCACTGGAACCGGCGAACTGGTCCTTTGTCAGGAATGTCTCGATGACGCGCAGCTTCACGATTTCGTTCAGGGCCTGGCTTATAGAAACCAGCCGGGTCCGAAAGATGCGCAGCATTTTCAAGGGCGTGGCCTTGGGAAAGAGTCGGACACCGGCCACCATTTTACCGCGCGTCTCCTGGCGCACCTGCTCCGCATCCAGGACTTCCATGATGTGCGAGCGCAGGCCATTCCTGAAATGCCGCCGGTATACAAAGCGTCCGGAATCCTGGATAAAGTTCAGGGTCACCACATCGGCATGGGTCAGGTAGGCCTTGTCGCGAATATCTTCACCCATGGGCACCTCCGGCATCTTCGCCAAAGCGTTGCCCCAGAAATCGTCCTGCAACGATGGCTGCCGAGGCTGACCGCAGAAACGCGGTCAGTTCGGGCACGGAAATGGGCCCGTTAAACTCTCCCAGATGCGGCCCTGTGTGTATTTCGATATCCACCTGACCTTTTTCAAATTCCGCCGCCGCTCCGGATGGCACTGGGTATTGGGAAAGGTACGCTTCAAAATCAGTCGTCGTCATGCGACATTGGTCTTCCCGGCGCAATATTTCCCGCATGTGCCGGTCCACCCCCATCTGGTCAATCAGGGTGGGTACCAGGGCCTCTATCTCGGCCTGCATATCCACCTGGGGTTCACCCTTGGAAAAACCGGTGTGATAGGCATTGAAGACCGTCTGCACCAATTGGGAAAATTGAGCCCGGTCAAAAAGGTGACGAACATCGAGTGGGGTACCGTCCCTAGCGAGTCCTACACTGTCAGGTGCCTTGTGCCGAAAATAGCTGCCGGCCACCAGGATCAGGCTCAAGAGCTGGTTGCCGATGTGCCGGTATAACCGGCGTCCCGCCCTGGTCCCCAGCGATGCCAGGTGCTCGAAATCACGGAGTCCGGTGGGACCGAAGTTGGGAAACCGGCTGGACTGCAGCCACCGGTCCAGACGTCCGGCCCGATCCCATTCATAGAGTCCGCCGTCATCCCGGCGCCGGCGCTGCACCCGGTTGTGAAACAGAGGAATCGGGGCGGTATGTACAATGCCGCCCGCCGCCAGCTCACCAAAAAGTATGGCTGCTCGCTCCAGGATGCGTCGAAAGCGTTCAAAGTCCAGACGGGCTTGGGGTCGATGATCGTTGGGGTATACGAAATAATCGCGGTGAACCGTAAAAGCGATGGCCGTCGCTGTGGTCGGGTCAATATCGCGCGGACGGCCGTTTAACACCGGTAGATTCAAGGGGTGGAAAAGATACCCGCTTTTCATCTGCACCGGACGCGGGATGATGAATGGCTCCGCGAACAGCTGCGTACTGGCCCGCAGGTAATCCAGCCAGCAGGCCTCCTGGTGAAGGCCGGTCGGGTCTTCCGCGCGGCGAGCTATTTTGATAACCGCAACCTCGTCACTGCCGGCCAGCGGCACCACCAGGCTGCGCCCCAGGTAGCGGCCGGCCGATGGGCCGGCCCCCATCAGCGCCAGGATGCCTTTTAGAGACCGGCGCGGTGGTGGTAGCCCAGCTGTCGCAAGCCGCAATTGCGGCCCCTTTATATTAACGGGTAACGTACCCACCGTTTCGGCAAGTGCGCGCTGTCTTTCCCCTCGGCTGCCGGTGGCGGCCGGCAGCAGAATCTGGAGGGCCTGGCGGCTTACACCCGGATCATCCCGGCTGCATCCGATGGTGGCCAGGGTACCGGCGATCGAACCAAAAAGATGATAGGCCTGGGTCTGTTCAGTATGCCGGTCGGAGTCCAATAGGCCCGCGAGTACCGCGACCGTGCGACCGGTGGCCGGCGTACTCCCGCCGTCGAGTAGGCTTTTCAGCTGACCGACCCGTACGAACAACTCACTGAAGTCGAGCGGACCCGTGGAAAGCCGCCGCTCCATGCTGGTCAATGCCGCCCTGTCGCTCACGGCCTTGCTCCGACCATTCGGTTCAGGCCAAGTGCGTTATGGTCCCGATATGTGGTTTCAGAAAAAATCATTATGAGAGAATTATTTTTGGAAATTTTGTCTTTATTCAGAATTTTATTCGGTTCAACCCATTGACAACCGGGTAAATATTGGTTTATAACGCTGCTGCCTCTAAGTGAACCATCTATAACACAAGGAAATAGCATGATCAAAATTAATGAGAACTATTTGAAACTGCAGGCTTCTTATCTGTTCGCGGACATTGCCCGGAAAGTGGCGGCATTTCAGGACGCCAATCCGGACCGGGAGGTGATCAAACTGGGTATCGGCGACGTAACCCGCAGTCTGCCGCCGGCCTGTGTTGTCGCCTTGCATGCGGCCGTCGACGAAATGGCCGCCGACAGCACGTTCAAAGGCTATGGCCCCGAACAGGGCTACCCGTTTTTGCGGGATGCCATCGCCAAGCACGAATTCCAGGCCCGCGGTGCTGACATCCAGCCGGACGAAATTTTCATCAGTGACGGCAGCAAGTGCGACACCGGCAATATTCAGGAAATTTTTGCCCTGGATGCCAAAATCGCCATTCCAGATCCGGTTTATCCGGTTTACCTTGATACCAATGTCATGGCCGGTCGTACCGGTGGATACAACGCCGGTCGCTATGACGGCATTGTCTATCTCGACAGCACGGCGGAAAACACATTCATCCCGGCCCTGCCGAGTGAACCGGTTGATCTGATCTACCTTTGCTTTCCCAATAACCCCACGGGGGCCACCATCAGTCACGCCCAGCTGGCCCAGTTGGTGACCTATGCGCGGGAAAACAAGGCCCTCATTTTGTATGATGCCGCTTATGAGGCCTTTATCCGGGACGATTCCCTGCCCCGCTCGATCTATGAAATCGAGGGCGCCCGGGAGGTGGCCATCGAGTTTCGCAGTTTTTCCAAGACCGCCGGTTTCACCGGCACCCGTTGCGCTTTTACGGTGGTACCCAAAGCGTGTCGGGCCTTCGATGAAAAAGGGGGATCACAGGCGCTGCATCCACTGTGGAACCGCCGCCATTCGACCAAGTTCAATGGCGTCTCCTACCCGGTCCAGAAAGCGGCCGCGGCTGTCTATTCTGAGGAAGGCCAGGTCCAGGTTAAAGGTCTGGTGGAATACTACCTGAACAACGCCGCCCTGATTAGAAAAGAGATCAAGGCCCTCGGATTTGAGTGTGTGGGGGGCGAAAATTCACCCTATATCTGGATAGACGGCCGGAAGGACTCCTGGGTCTTTTTCGACCAACTGCTCAACGAGGCCGGTGTGGTCTGCACGCCCGGAGCCGGATTCGGTGCCTGCGGCGAAGGATTCATCCGCATCAGCGCCTTCAACAGTCACGAAAATGTCCAGGCCGCTATGGCTCGTATCAAGGACGCCATCGGGTAGAACCTATCTCGAAAAAAGACTTCTTGTCGGGCGTAGTTTGTAGAGCGAAGAGGGGATTTTGAATCAGAATCCGTTTTTTGAAATAGCTTCTATGTTGCGTTTAATAAGTTTCTTGTTTAATAACACTGCCGCATCAATGCTTTAAGGTAAGGACAAATTCGAAACTCGAATTTCGCAATGTTCTCAAGGCTCACGCCGCAAACTCTAAACAAAAGGGCAAATCATAATGACCGAAATAAACAAATAAAACCTGTCATTACAAACTGTTAGGATCTATTTTTGTCACTTGATTTTTTGAATTTTGAATTTGTTGCGAATTTCTGGTTTCGTATTTCGAATTTAGCTACCCCACGAATCCCGGCTGGAACTGCTACTATTTTTTTTGCTTTATATGTGTGACACAACACTAGTGCAAAAGAGCCCTACCGGTGCAACTCTTCTTTAAGGGCCAATCCAAGTCGTTTGAGCGTTAGGGGCTTTTTGACATATTTACCGGCGCCCAGCGCCTGAGTTTTCTGAACTTCTTCGGTTTTGGCAAATCCGCTGACGATGATAGCCTTCTGCTCCGGTTGCAAGTCCAAAATACGCGTGTAGGTCTCGCGGCCGTTGATACCCGGGTCCATGATCATATCCAGCAGGAGCAGGTCGGCGGTGTGTGTGCGCAGGTAGGCCACCGCCTCTTCCCCACTCGCCACCGCCCTGGCTTCGTAGCCAAGCGTTTCCAGCATTTTGCAGGATATCTCCCGCTGGCTGACCACATCATCAATCACCAAGATGCGCTCACCGTTACCTTTAAACTCTTCAATGGGCACTGCCTGGCGTTGCGCGGGTATTTCTTCGCGTGTGATGGGGAAGTAGAGTTCGAAGGTGGTCCGATCGGTAGTGGTGGAAAGATCGATATAGCCATTATGATCCTGAACGGTGTTCCAGACCACCGCCAGCCCAAGCCCGGTTCCACTGCGCCCCATGGCCTTTTTGGTGTAGAACGGTTCAAAAGTCCGTTGGAGGTCTTCTGGAGAGATGCCGGGCCCGTTATCGGATACTATCAGGACCGCGTATTCCCCGGGTTCCACCGCATCGTAGCCTTTCAAGGGTGTGTCCAGGTAGCGGTTCTCGGTGGTTATCGCCACCCGACCAGCACCCTGCAAGGCTTCAGCGGCATTGGCGACCAGGTTCATGACGACTTTCCGCAGATGTACCGGAGAGCCGTTGATAAATAACAATTCCGGATTGAGGTTGCTCTCAACCTTCACATCCGGATGGGTCTCTTTAAGTGCGTTGATCTCGGGCGACCGGAGATATTCGGAAACCATTTCATTCAGGTTCATGGGTTCTTTGGCTACCGCCACCCCTCGGGCCACAGTTAACAGATCCTGGACAATAGCCGCTGCCCGGTGTCCTGACTCCTGGATGGTCTCGATGGGTTTGCGTATTTTGCTGTCGTCCGGCAATTCGAGCAAAAGCAGCTCAGGATAACTGACGATGCCGGACAATATGTTATTCAGGTCATGGGCAACCCCGCCGGCCAACAACCCCAAAGACTCCATTTTCTTGGACCTGAGCAGCCGTTCTTCACTTTTTTGCAGGGCCTGTGTGGCCCGCTTGTGCTCGGTAATATCCCGCCCCAATGTAATGGACCCAATGTGATCGCCATCTTCATCGGACAGGTTACGGGAATGCCAAGCGATATCGCGCTGCTGTCCGTCCTTGGTACGAATGGTGGTTTCAAAGTCTTCCAGCACGTCGTCTCGTTCGATAACGGCCATGGCCCGGTCCCAAGCCTCTTGTCGATATTTTGGCGCCGGGTAACACCAATCCCATATCCGGCCATGGCCGACCACCTCTTCCCGGGTGTAGCCGCTGATACTTTCCGCCGCCTTGTTCCAGACAACCACATTCCCCTGCTCGTCGAGCACGTTCAGCCAGATGTTGGCGTTATCGATGATCGACTCACGGAATTGGTTCAGCCGCAACAACTCCTCCTCGGTCTGCCGGCGCTCGGTAATGTCCCGGGTGATGCCGAGGACACCGGCCGCTTCTTTGTTCGGGCCCGGCATGATGCGGGCATGATTGCTGGTCCAGATGGTGCGGCCATCCTTGCACGGCTGTTCGACTTCGAACTCGACTGGTTCGAACCCGGTCTCATCGCCGGATTCAATTAAAGCCAGCTTTTCTGCAAAAAGCGTCAAAATCTCCGCCAGGGAATCCGGCATGACCATCTGCTCCAGCGATTGCTGCATTGCCTCCTCGGCCGTATACCCGCGTTGGGTAAGGATGGACGGACTGATATAGGTAAAACTCAGATCAATATCCATGGTCCAGATGACATCCGCCACATTGTCCGCTATGATGCGAAAACGCTCTTCGCTTCCCCAGAGCGCTTCCTCAGCCTGTTTACGTTCACTCACCTCCCCGGAAAGTTTTTCATACAGGCGTCGATACTTATCTTTTGATTCGCTCAGGGTCAGATTGGCCTGGGCCAGTTTGCGGCGGTAATCATTGCGAATATACTCAACACTCGCAAAGAGAATAATAATAGCCAGCAGGGACGGAAAAAAGCGTAGGGATAGATTTCCGATGGAGATGCTAGCGGGTGCCGTCCCAAGTACATATGCACCCAGCAGCACGCCCCAAAGCCCGCCGGATATCACCACCCCGGCCCGGATGCCGTTAATAACAATCGCCAGGTAGCAGATGACAAATATCCACGGCACCAGTTCCCACCGCAAAGCAACGGCGATCTCTAAAAGCAGCAATATGGCCGCCGTATACACCAGGGTTTTGAAGAGAAGACTGTTTATTCTGACCTTGGTTTTCCGAGCCAGCCCAGTACGGTCGATGATCAGAGCAGCTACAGTCATAACCAGCATGATGGCGATTATAGCGGCACCTGTAAAGCTGCGCTGCAGAAACAGGACAACCATCAGGACCGACAACAGGGGAATAACCAGGTATAAGACCAGCTTCAGGAGATACGGATAGGCAAACAGCTCCTGTTCAAAGCGACTGCTGGTGGTTGTAGGATCTTGATCAGATGTCATAGGGCGTTCTAGTTTCGTTCCATTATATTCGGCACGTTCATCAGTTCATCGCAAATGCGCGGGATTCTTTGCCCACCGGGGCGCGCGACCCCTTACGTGGCCAAGCGCGGATTGTCGCCGTCCCGCAGCTATCCTTGGCCACTAGGCGGGCCAGACAGTTTGGTAGCTTATTTTAGATCCCCGGCGCGAAGGCAAGGTAACCTGCATCGCTCACGCTAATAGCTGCTCCTTTTTTTTATCCATATATTCTTGCAGCGCCTGTTCCAGCCCTTCATCAATAGGCGGCCTTTGATACGCTTCAAGGCGTTTGGTCAGCATTTCCGACGCTACAGCGGTAACGTTCCGGGCCCCCTTTTGATACCATTTTTGATAATCATCACGCGTGAAGAGTCTCGGTTGATAGAGACGCCGGCAATGTTTAAAGGTCGTTTCGTGCGTCAAGTAGTTCCCGTCGCTGCCAACACTTTTGATGGTTTCCACGTCAATGGACTCAATCGTAACATCCATGGCGGTAAGCGTTCTGCGGAGTGTGCGGCAAACTTCCTCATCAAAAAGCCATTTCTCGAAACTCATTGAAACATAAGAACCCAGCTGTCCGCAAGCCTGGAAGATAAAATTGGCGCCATTGCGTACCGCAGTGGTCATCATCAGGGTGCCCTCGGCCGCCGCCTGGGCATCCAGACAGTGCGCGTTCGTCAGCATGCCGCCGGTGCGGCAGGGTAGTTTATAAAAGCGGGCCAATTGAATGATGGCCGACGCCAGGGCCACCGCCTCCGGTGCGCCGACCGCCGAAATTATGGTGCGCATATCGGCCGGGGCAGAGACGGAACCATATACCACCGGGGTGCCGGGAGACACCAGTTGGGCCAAAACCAGTCCGGCGAGAATCTCGGCATTGGCCAATGCCAACAAGCCCGGCAAGGAAATCGGGCCGCTGGTGCCGGCCATCACCATATTGGTGATGACCAGCGGTTGCCGCATACGCGCCATGGCAATGATCGCTTCTGCCTCGTCAGCCGAATATTTCAGCGGTGACATGGCATGCACGATCGTCGCCATCACGGGATGGTTTTTTAGGATATCCTCACCTTCGCAGCCGATTGCAGCCATCTTTAGACAGTCGTCGGTGGCTTGCCGGGACATGGCGGTGCCGACATATGTTTTATCACATAAAACCATATCGGCGTACAGCATGTCCAGATGCGCTACCTGGGCCGGGACATCTGTCGGCTGGACCATCAGCATGCCGTTCATATCCAGTTGATCCGAAGTTTGCACCAAGCGACAACAATTGTGATAGTCCTCGAGCGTGGCCGGCCGCATTTCCCCATCGGCGGCAACGACATTCGGGGCACCGCCGGTGGGTAAAAACACGAAATCGTCTTCTCCAATGGCCACGTTATGGGCCGGATTGCGGGCATGGATCGTGAAACGGGACGGAACGGTTTCCAAAGCGGAGCGCAGTTCTTTTTCAGTGATAAAAACCCGCGTTCCATCCGTCCTGAATCCATGTTTTTGAAAGAGTTCAAGGACCTTGTCGGAGTTGAATTTCATACCGGTATCCGCCAGAATTTCCACGGAGGTATCGTGGATGAGGCTGAGCTCACCGTTCGAAAGCACCTGCATGCGGTCGGTCATATCCCATTTCCTTTCATCTAGAACTGCTTCATGAAGATCAGCTTGCCGCAAACCCCGCGAAGCGGCCTTCCATACGATAAAATCTAATCGGATGGTAAGCGTTGTTTGCAACCTTGAATTATCAAAATGGTTGCCCCATGGTATTCTTTCTTTAGGATGCCCACACTGGAACCCATCTCAAAAAAGACTTTTGGCCCAAACTCGGCGTTGGGCGCTCAGAATAAATCCTCGAAATACCTGATGTATTCCTCCGGTTCATTCCTCACGGCCGCCTTGATTTTGACCCAAAATCCGTTTTTTGAGATAGCTTCAAATAAGCCGACTACTTCCACCCCCGCTGCATCTCATCCAGGATCTTGACGGTATCTTCCGGCAAGGGTTCCGGGCGATGCTCCATTTTCTCGAGGGTCACAGCTTGCAACCGCTGCTCGAAGGTTTTAGATCCGGAAGACTTCCATTGATCAAGGATTGAGCGGTCAAAAATTTCCGAATACCTGATGTCCCTAAAGTTATTGAAGGTGTGGCTTTCCTGGAGAAAATGCCCGCGGGGTCCCACGCGGTGGATGACGTCCAATGCCAGGCTCTCCTCGGTAAGCGGGATGCCATGCATAAAATGATCGACCGCATCGACGATGTCATTGGTCAGGACCATAAATTCCGGCGAAGCCAAGGAACCGTGATCCATCCAACTGCCGCAATCATGCACCAGTCCCGACCCAATGGTGGCTGCCGTCAGGCACTGGAAGGTCGCCTCCGCCCCGGCCTGGGCATCGCAGAATTTCGCATCCGTGGCGCCGGCAGTGCCGAAAAACGGCAGGCGATAGTGCTGGGCCATCTGGGCCAGGGCGGCCGTCATCAAGGACATTTCACAGGCGCCATAGGAAAACACCGTCGTGCGCATATCCATGACGGTAGTAAACGCACCGGCCACAAAAGGGGCCCCCGGGTGGGCGAGTTGGTGCAGTACCAGTCCGCTCAGGGTCTCGGCATTCCCCTGAACGACCGTGCCCGCCAGCGTGGCCGGGGCGGTACCCGCGGCTTGCGGCGCCGGTGAGTTGATCAAGGGAATGTTATTTTGGGCACAAAAGATAATTTTGTCCACCGCCAGGCCAAAGTAGGCCAGAGGCGAAATCGGCTCCGAGTAGTGCAGCAAACAGGGCGCCAAGTCAAAGTTCTCTTTGCCGCCGCAAAGCAGCAGGGCCATTTCATAGATATCTTTGCTGTTGGCCGTGTCTTTGCTGCAGAAGGCGATGGGTTTTTCGCAATACTCCATGGCATACCGGGCGATGACCCGGTCGGCGATATCCGGCGATACGTCGTCGGCCATCCCGATAAACATGGCCCAGTGCATATGCGGCAGGGCGTCGCATAAGGCGGCCGTGACTTTGACGTTCTCGCTGACAAAGCGACTGCGCACATGGGTACGGGGATCCATATAATCGACACAATCCAAACTCGGCCCAAAATAGGTTTTATCCCGCTCCAGCGTAATGGTTCGTTTTCCCGTCCGGGTGCCGAGGATAACCCGAGACGGTGCCTTGCGGATGGCATGCTCCACCATCCAGGACGGCATTCTCACCCGGTCCCCATCCACCCGGGCACCATGCCCGGACAACATTTCCAGGGCTTTTGCGTGTGGGATGTCAACACCGGTTCTTTCCAACACATCGAGCGTGGCGCAATGGATCTGATCGATCTGATCCTGGTTGATGACCTGCATGCGCGGCTTGAAATACAACTCGTCTGTCGTCATTCCCATTTTTGTCCCCCTTTTCCTGAAGGGTTGGCCTGCGGCTATAGATGATCAGCGCATGGTGAACCCACGTGTCTTTAAGAACCCACGCATATGCGGACGAGATTCCTTGCCCACCAGGTCCCGCATCTCCAAAGTCCAGTTACTGTCCTTGGTGCCGCCGGTGCGTGTCAGGTAGTATTGGTGCAGTAGTCCATCATATCGTCTAATGCCAGCGGCATCATCAGCCGCCTGATATCGCTCCTCCTTGAGCACCACCGAAAGGGGCAGGCGTGGTTTGACTTCCGGATCCTGGGCCGGATAGCCAAGACAGAACCCGAAAACCGGGTACACCTGGTCCGGCAGATCCAGCAGGGCCGTTACCCGGGCCGGGTCATTACGGATCCCCCCGATGTAGCAGATCCCCAAACCGGCCGATTCCGCAGCAATGGCGCAATTCTGGGCAAACAGGGCGACGTCGACGGTCGCAATAATAAAGTGCTCGGTCATACCCGGCACAAAATCGCCGCCTTGCATTTCACAGGCCTGTCGGGAGCGGTTCAAATCGGCGCAAAACACTAAAAATGCCCCGGCCATGGCCACGTATTCCTGATCGCCGGCCAGCCGGGCGATGGCGTACCGCGTATCTGGATTGCGAACCCGGATCACTGTGGTCGCCTGCAGGTTGCTGGAGGTGGCGGCGGCCTGTCCGCAGCGGACAATGTGGCCGATTAGCTCGTCCGCCACTGATTGGTCTGTGAATTTACGGATGGATCGGTGGGAACGCAGTAATTGCATGACCGGATTCATAGCGCATCTCCATCGTTTGAGAGCCCGTTTTTAGGATAGAACTGATTATAAGGGGATGGAACCGAATTGAAAAGAATTACGACCATCGGACGGAAGATTTTTTCTGGCCCTGGATCTCCACTCCGGATGATAGGCCGTTGGCCCTTTTCAAATTTAGGTTTTCAGAAACGTGTCCTGCAACTGGGTTTGGCTGCCTGCTTCCGATCCTCGGGCAACGCTTTCCGGGATCTCCTCGGCCATCTCATCCAGCTCTGGAAAATACTCTTTGCGGTGAGCGACCTCGGTGAGCTTTTCTTGCCACTTGAGAAAGGCCCCGATATGGGTGAGGGTGTGATCGGCATTCTTGGGGCCGCCCTTTTCCAGAATTTCGCGGATGCCCTGCACAACCTGTTTGTCTTCCGGCAGGTAGAGCGGAACGACAAAATCATGCCGCGTCTGGAGCCAACGCTTGCGGGCGGCCCTTTCCAGTTCACAGTCCTGGATAAATTTTTCTTTGCTGAAATAATTGAGGTTGCCAAGCGTGCCCATGGCATGGCGCAGAATATGGACGCCGTAGGTTCGCAGGGTGTCGCGAGATATTTTCGACTCCTGGACGGCAGCGGGAATATCAGTAAGGATACTGGTGCTACCACCCGACTGGGCCGAAGCCATGCCCGTCACCCACAGGTTCAAGCGGGCCATGGCCGAATTGATAAGCGGTTGTCCGGGATCACTGTAATCGAGGTTGCCGTCGATACCCAGAACATCCGGAATGCCGCCGTGGACACAACCGATGCCCGGATTAACGGTCTGGGCCAACACCATCATGAAGAGGACCTGGGCGTGGATCTGGGTGAGCAGGGCTTCCGGGCTCGCGGGGCCCGTGGAGCCGGCTATGGTGAGGTCCAAGACCAACAGATTGTTTCCCGCGCGGGCACTGCGCAGGAACGGGGCCACCATATTGGGCATAAAGGTCATGCCGGTGATCAGGCTGGTACCGTCTAGCCAATCATCACGGTGCTGAAAGTAGGCGGTTTCATCATCCGCCATATGCATAGTGGTGGTCATCTTCAGGTCTGAAAAATGTTGCTCCATCAATAGCGCGCATTCATAGTCGGATATTGATTTGTCGGTCACAACCGGAACACTGAAGATCCCCATGCTGTCCGCATAATCGGCGGCAATGCGGACGATGTCTTCGAATTCCTCACGATTGGCAGGCTGCAGGTCGTCGCGTCCCGGACGGAGCAGAAAGGGCGCCGTGGCACCGGTGCCAAAGGCGTTTTCACCCGGATCCTCCGCCATGTCTTTGGGGACCATGTCAATGCATTGTTCCAGATAGTCTTCACGCAGAGGCACAAACAGCGCCTGTTCACTATCGTCATCGATTGCATCCGCGTCGATCAGCAGCTGCATGAGCTCCGGGCTGCCGGCAATATCCAGTCCGATTTCGGTCAGGATTTTGCGGGCATTGCGGTCAATGCGCTTATAAATCCGGAGTTCATTGGAGAGCGTGTCCATATCGGCTATGCGCTCCCTGGCGATATCGGCCTCCGGGCTATGGGGATGTAGCTCGACAACGTGTGAATAGTGTCTTTTGGCATTCTGGAACTCATACCGCTGCTCGGCGGCGACCGCTTCATCAAACATTCTGATGATTTTCTTGGCGCGCTTGCGCATAGCGTTAGCCCTCCTATAAAACCATCTGCAAGCTACCTGCGCCGGGCAGGCAGCTGAAAACAACCGGCTGGCATCGTTAGAGCAGCTTGGGATTGCAGAGTTTTTTCAGGTCCCAGGCCTTCAGCTTGTAGGATTTGTCGTGAACACCGGGATTGAAGTATACATACTCTTTTCTGGTTAAACCCGTATCCATGTATATGGGCAGTGGGGTGAACTGGCCGAATGGCGGCACACAGCCGACTTCACAGCCCACTTTTTCACTGACCTGTTCCGGTTTGGCAAAGGTCACTTTCTTGGTACCGATCCCCTTGGCGGCCGCTTTCCAGTCGACCCTTTGATCACCCGGGAGAACCAGAACCACCATCTCTTTTTCTTTGGTCAAAAGCACCAGTGACTTTACGGTTTCAGCCTCGCTGACCCCCAGCGCCGTGGCCATGGCCGGGTTGGTGTAAACCGGTTCATGTTCAAATACTTCGTAGTCGATTTTGTTTTTCTTTAACATCTCGATGATGTTTTCCTCAAGCGTCATAAAAAGTTTCCTTTCGTTATATCGGTCTATCCCGAACTAACGGGTAACGGTATCAAGTATTTCGGCGATATCCTGGACGGGGATTTTTTCTTCGGTTTCCAGAATGCCGTCATTGAGCATGGTCGTGCAAAACGGGCAGGCCGTGACTACAGAGGTCGCCCCGCTGGCCACTACCTGTTCGGCCCGTTCGCTGTTGATGCGTTTACCGAGCGTTTCTTCCATAAACATCCGTCCACCGCCGGCCCCGCAGCAAAACCCCTTTGACCGGGTACGGTCCATTTCAATCAGCGGGCCGGAGTTGGCCTGGCTGAGAATATTGCGGGGGGCGTCATAAAGGTTATTCCAGCGCCCCAGGTAACAGGAGTCATGATAAGTCAATTTGCCCAGGTCTTGGGCATCCACCTGCAACCTTCCCTCCCGGATCAGGGTGTCAAAGTAATCGGCCGTATGCACCACTGGAAAGGCGGCTCCAAATTCAGGGTATTCATTTTTCAGGGTATTGTAGCAGTGGGGGCATCCGGCCAGAATCAATTCCGGTTTATACTGAGCCAGGATTTCAACATTTTGCTGGATCATCATCTGGCCCAGGTATTCATTCCCAGCCCGCCGGGCCATATCTCCGTTGCAGCTTTCTTCCGGGCCGAGAATAGCAAAATCAACACCGGCCCGCTGCAGCACACGGGCGGTGGCCTGGCTGATCTTTTTGGCCCGTTCATCGAACGAACCGGCACACCCGACAAAAAACAGCACTTTGGCATCCGGTTTATCCGTCATCAAGGGGACATCCATTCCCTGGCACCAGTCGGCCCGCGAATCAGCGGAAAAACCCCAGGGATTGAATTGGTTTTCCAAGTTGTTGAAGGTCGCCTGCATTTCCGTAGGGAAGCTGGCTTCCATCAGGACCTGATGCTTACGCATTTCACCTAGGAAATCCAGGTGCTCGATAGATACCGGACAGATGTTCTCACACGACCGACAGGTGGTGCAGGCCCACAGCACATCAGCGGTGAGTTCGGACCCCTCACGCATGAGGGGCTGGATTTCTTCCTTTCTGTCGCTCAGCAGCAGGTCCGCCTGGTCCAGCAGGTCCTCTTTATAATCATGGATAATTTTTTTCGGAGACAGGGGCTTGCCGGTATGGGATGCCGGACACAGTTCCTCACAGCGGCCGCATTCGGTGCAAGCATACAGGTTGAGCACATTGAACCAGTTGAATTCATGCACCCGGCCGAGACCGAAGGTCTCCGCCTCTTCATCTTCTATATCGGTTTTGAGCAGGGCTTTCTCAACCTCCAGCCGCTTGCAAAAAACATTGGGAACAGCGGCCAGCAGGTGCAGGTGTTTGGACCCGGGGATGTAGATCAAAAAGCCCAGGATGGTGCCGATATGAATGTAGTAAAACACTTCATACCCGAAAAACAACTGACCTGTGCTAAGGGCCCTGAGGTCCAAAGCTGTTGCCAAAACGGCCGAGATGGGAAACACCCCGGCATAGCTGAAGCCACCGGGGGCCACGGGCATTACCAGCTGGATGGCATTGATAAAATGAAACGAGATCACAATCACGCTGGTAAACAAAATGATCAGGTTGGCGTCTCTCCCCAGGGTCAGATAATCGGGTTTCAGAATAAGGCGTCGGTAAAGGGCATAGGCCAGGCCGAAGAGCACAAAGGCGGCCAACAGGTCGGCGATGAACAGGTAGGCGGCATAGAGCGTCGGTACGACAGTCCCTATATGGAACGCGGGCAACACACCCTGTATCATCAGTTCCAGGGAATGGGGCTGGATTGCCAGGAAACCGAAAAAAATCAGGGTATGCGCCAGACCGGGCATCAATTTCCGGCGGACATTGGCCTGCCCGAGCACATCCACGAAAAAGACTTTGATCCGCGCAGCAAGCCGGTCCCGGCGCTCGGGAGACTCACCTTCCACGGCCATCATGATATTGTACAGTCGGATGACCCTTTTAAAGAATAACCCAAAAGCGACAATCAGAGCCGCCAGTATCAGCACCGATTTAAATACAAGATATGTATTCATACAGATCTCATATCCCCCACCGTCAGAACTCGCGAAATTATCCCTTTAATTGGGCCGTCAATCTGGGCACGACTTCAAAAATATCACCCACGATACCATAATCGCATTTGGAAAAAATCGGCGCATCTTTGTCTTCGTTGATCGCCACAATGACCCGAGATGTTTTCATACCCGCAAAATGCTGCACCGCCCCGGAAACACCACAGGCGATGTAGAGTTTGGGACTCACCGTCTTGCCGGTCTGACCGACCTGCATGGAATGAGGGGCATAGCCGGCATCCACGGCCGCCCGGGAAGCGCCCACGGCCGCCCCGATGAGATCGGCGCACTCTTCAAGCATTGTATAGTTTTCCGCAGCCTTGATGGCTCGTCCCCCGGTAATGACCACCGGGGCCTCGGTCAGGTCAAGTTTTCCGGCCGCCCCCCGTTTGGTTTCGATCACCCGGACCAGCCCAGGATCCACCCCGTCCGCGGTAAACAGTTCTATTTTCGCTTCCCCCGTGGATTTGACCGGCTCGATGGCGTTGGGACGCAGGGTGCACAGCATCACGGCCCCCTTGACTTTCAAGGTGGCATACGTCTTGCCTGAGAAGTGGGATTTGCGGACCCTTTGCTGGTCGATATCCACGGCCACACAGTCCGAAACCAGCGGCGCCTCCAGCAGGGCGGCCAGCCGGGCAAATAAATCCTTGCCGGCGGCACTGGCAGTTCCCAACAGGGCACCAAGCTCATAGGTTTTCAGGGCAGCCGCCACCGCAGCTGCGGCATGATCCGGGTTGGCGCCGGGATCGCCCTGGGTGGTTTCGATGCCGATTATGGTTTGGACGCCGTATTCGGCCAGCCGGGCCTGAAAGGTGGTGGGACTCTCTCCCAGTACCAGGGCGTAGATGTCCTGGCCGGCCGCCGCGGTAATGACACCCAGGGTCGTGTCTTTGACCAACCCGTTTTCCGTTTCAATCAGGATACCTGTTCGCGTCATCGGCGTGTCTCCTTCCCTAGAGAACTTTCTCTTCTTCTTTAAGGATCTTGATAAGCTCCGATACCTGTTTATCCACATCACCGTCAAGCATTTTCGCTGCAGATCTTTCGGGCACCGGTTCGAGGGTTTCCAACACGACCGCACCCTGGGATTCATCGATGCCCAGGGCGGCGATCTCAAGCTCCTTGATCTCTTTTTTCTTGGCCTTCATGATGTCGGGGAATTTGGGATAGCGCGGCTCGTTCAAGCCTTTGGTGGCGCCGATTACCGCTGGCAGGCGCATTTCGATTACCTGCTTTTCACCCCCGCCGACTTCCCTTTCTACCACGGCTTTGCCGTTGTCGAGAACCAGGTTAGAGACCTCGTTGACAATGGGCAGTTCCAGCGCGCGGGCCAGCCGATACGGGGTTTGAAAACTCTCCGTATCCACGGAACCCTTGCCGGTAAAGATCACATCCGGCAGCCCGTCCGCTTCCAGGGCGGCCTGCAAGGCCCGGGCCGTTAGGCTACTGTCCAAAAACTGGCCCGCGGTTTTGACCAGGATTGCGCGGTGGGCGCCCATGGCCATACCGCTGCGGAGCGTGGCGACAGCAGCCAGCTTGCCCACGGTCACCAGGACGACCTCGCCACCGTGCTGTTCAACCAGGCTGACCGCCTCTTCGATCCCGAATTCATCATAGGGATTGACCACAAATTTGATTTCCTCATCGGCAAACCCTTTGTCCCCGGTGATCTTGATGGTAGCGGCCGTATCGGGCACATGCTTTACACACACACAAATTTTCATTTGTTCGGACCTCCTAAGCCTTCATTTTTTCATTGGCGGGATCGTACAGGGGCATGGACACCACCTCGGCCTTGCGGGAACGCCCGAGGATCTCCACCTCTAAAAACGTGCCGGGAGCGGTATGTTCAGGCGGCACGTAACCCATGGCAATGCTCTTGCCGACACGGTGGCCGTAGCCGCCGGAGGATGTCATGCCGATGCGCTCACCATCCTTCAGGATCGGGTTATAGCCCCAGGGATCGGAGTCCTTGGCCTCCACAACCATGCCGACCAATTGCAGGGGTACACCGGCTTCTTTCTGTTTTACGATACCCGCTTTGCCAATAAAGTCTTTATCCAGCTTCACGGTCCAGGCGATGGGGGTCTCCAGCGGGGTGTGATGCACATTCATTTCGCTCTTCCAGGCCAGGTACCCCTTTTCCAGGCGCATCGAATCCATGGCATGCATACCGATCATCTGCAGGTCCTCCTTACCAGCCGCCATCAGGGCCTCGTAAACGGCGGTCTGCTGCTCGATCGGGTGAAATATTTCATAGCCCAGTTCGCCGACATAGTTCATACGGTTGACGCGGCATTTGGTACGACCCACGTACAGTTCCCGACAGGTTGAAAAAGGAAAGGCCGCGTTGGACACATCGCCATACACCGCTTTTTCAAGCACTGCGCGGCTTTTTGGTCCGGCCAGCACCAGACAGCCCATTCTATACGTCAGGTCCTCGAATTGCACAGACCCGTCATCCGGCAGATTGAGGAGCATCCAGTGCTGGTCATGGCGCTTGCCCACACTGGCGGTGACGCAAAAATAGTTGTCCGCATCGATCCGCGTGATGGTCATATCGGATTTGAAATTTCCGTTGTGGTCCAGCATGGGGCACAGGGCGATCTGCCCGTCTTTCCCCGGGACATTCTGGCAGGTCATGTGGTTCAGCCAATCCCGGGCGCCCGGCCCGGATATCCAGGTCTTGGCAAAGCGGGTCAAATCGATGATGCCGGCCTGGTTCATCATGTGCGTGCATTCCCGGCCGACCTGTTCAAACGCGTTGGACCGCCTCCAGGATGGTTGCTCATAAAGGTCGGCCTCCTCGGGGGCAAAATAATTGGGACACTCCCATCCAAAATAGTCGCCAAAAACCGCGTTGGCCGCTTTTTGGTATTCGTAAATCGGACTGGTGCGGTTGGGCCGGGCGGCATCCCGAAACTCATTGGGGAAGAAGATGGAATACAGCCGCGGATAGGTATCCGCGATTTTTTCATGGTTGTAGGCCCAGTTGGCATAAGAGCCGAACCGTCGGGAATCGACATGCCACAAATCGATTTCCGGCTCGCCGTTCATGATCCAGCCGGCCAGGTAGTGCCCAATACCACCGGCCTGGGTGATGCCGAAGCTGTAGCCGCAGGCCTGGAAAAAATTGCGGAGCGGATAGGCCGGCCCCACCAGGGGGTCGCCATTGGGCGTATAGGTAATCGGACCGGCGGTGACATGCTTGAAGCCGGTCTCACCGAGAACCGGAAACCTTTCAATGCCGGCTTCTATACAATCGGCAATGTTGTCGATATCGGGATTCAATTCCTCCTGGGCGTAATCCCAGGGGACCCCGTGCTTTTTCCACTGCTGGCCGTGAGCTTCGTACATGCCCAGGATCAAGCTGTCCATCTCCTGGCGCAGGTAAATGGACCGGTCCGGATCGCGCACCAGCGGCAGCATGGTATCCCGTTCGACAACCGCGTTGATGGTTTCATACAGAATATGGGTGTGGGCGATGGCAATGGAGGGGATTTCCAACCCTACCATTTTCGACACCTCGGGAGCCCAGAGACCAGCGGCATTGACCACAAATTCACAGGTTATGTCGCCTTTGTCGGTCTTTACCAGCCATTCTCCGGAGGGTTTTTGCTCTATGGCGGTTACCTGGGTATGCAGATTGAGTTCAGCGCCGTAGTTGCGGGCACCTTTGGCCAGGGCCTGGGTCATCGACGCTGGGTCCACATCACCGTCATCCGGCCAGTAGAGCCCGGCCACTAACCCGGCCGTATCTATCAGCGGGTGCAGTTTGCCGATCTCCTCGGGACTCACAAAACTCACGTCAAGTCCCAGGCAGCGATTCATGGAATAGTAGTAGCCCAGTTCGTCGAGCCGGTCGGGGTTGTCGGCCGTGCGGATGGACCCGGTCGTGTGCCAGCCGGGTGATTGCCCGGTCTCCTCTTCCAGCTGCTTGAAGATTTCGATGCTCTTCATGTTCACCTGGGTGCAGTAATAGCTGGAGTGGTAAAAGGAGCAATTGCCGGCTGCCATCCAGGTGGAGCCGGAGGTTAGTTCGTGTTTTTCGATGAGCACGACATCGTCCCACCCGTATTTTGCCAGATGATAGGCCAGGCTGACACCGATGGCCCCTCCCCCGATAATGGCGACCCTTGCGTTGGTTTTCATGATTGGCAAACCTCCTTTCAGTCACGGTTGGGTTATGTCTTCCGGTAAGGCAATCTCAAAGGGTCATTATAGTGCACTTAACGTACCAATCAGCAGATGCGGGGCATTATTTCCCCGGCATGGACGGCCAACTATGTTAAAAAACGTCCACCGCGCCGGGGGGAGCCAATTTTTTCACCTGACAAAAGCGATTTTCATTGTGCCGCAACCCTCATTTCATTTAAAAGATGGGGAATATATATGAATAACAAGCTGTCGAACACCAGAACCGGATAACTTTTTTCACTTTTTTACTGTAAAAATTTTTTACATTTTCCGGAAAAATCTGCAACTAGTTTCTGAAATTGCAACCCCCGAGGAGGCTCCGATGCCCGCATCCATACCCCAAACCATGACCGCGGTGCTCCTCACCGGCCACGGCGGATTTGACAAACTCGACTATCGCCGGGATGTCGCCGTGCCGATTCCCGCCGCAGATGAGGTTCTCATCCAGGTCCTGGCCTGTGGGATCAACAATACGGACATCAACACCCGCATCGGCTGGTACGCCCCCTCCGTTACCACGGCAACCAGCGACGGTGCTAGCGATGGTTTCGACGAGCTGACGTCCGGAACCGGCGCCTGGTCGGGCGAAGCACTGGCGTTTCCACGCATCCAGGGAGCGGATGTATGCGGGCGCATCGTCGGCGTCGGTGCACAGGTAGACCCAAGCAGACTGGACGAACGCGTGATCGTGGCCCCCATGCAGCCCCACCCGGCCGGGGAGCCCTGGCGCTGTATTACCATGGGGTCTGAAATCAACGGCGGGTTCGCCCAGTATGTTGCCGTGCGGTCGGCGACCGCCTATCCCGTGCAGTCCGATTGGTCCGACATCGAACTGGCCTCAATCCCCTGTGCCTGGTCCACTGCGGAAAACATGCTCCACCGGGCGGACGTCTCACGAGGTGAGCGGGTCTTGATTACCGGCGCTTCAGGCGGCGTAGGCTCGGCCGCCGTCCAACTGGCGAAAAGAAGAGGCGCAGAGGTCATTGCCGTGGCTGGTCAGGCCAAATCAGCACAGGTCCAAGACCTGGGGGCCTACCGGGTCATCGCCCGCGAAACAGACCTTGGGCAGGCGCTGGGCCGGGAAGCTGTTGACGTGGTCTGCGACCTCGTGGCCGGTCCCCAATGGCCCCGGTTGCTGGATGTGCTTAAAGCTGGTGGCCGTTACGCAGTGGCCGGTGCCATTGCAGGCCCCCTGGTGGAACTGGATGTCCGGACCCTGTACCTGAAGGACCTGACATTCCTGGGCTGCACTTACCAGGACCCGGTGGTTTTTCAGAACCTGGTCACATATATCGAAAAAAAAGAAATCCGCCCGGTGGTGGCCAAAAGCTATCCCCTGGAGGAGATTGTCCAGGCCCAGAAAGATTTTCTGTCTAAAACCCACACCGGCAAACTTGTTATGGTACCCCCTTCGCCAGCATAGGGGCTGATAAAACACCTACGGAAAACCGGTTTGAAGAAGAAAACCCACATCATTGCCTGTGCCGTTCTGGCTGTCGATCTAAAACAGAGCGCGGCCGAATTAGGGCTCGATGTCGGCTTCAAGCTCCTGGAAGCCGGATTGCACAACAACCCGCAACTGCTCCGTGAAAAGCTCCAGGCCGCCATCGACGACCTTTCCGTGAACGCTGCCTGCGACCGCATTGTCATCGGATACGGCATCTGCGGCAAAGGCACCATCGGGGTACAGGCCCGCAGCGTGCCTTTGATCCTGCCCCGGGTGCACGACTGTATCGCACTATTCCTGGGCGGCGACCGGGCCTATCAACGTGAATTCAAAAAATTCCCGGGTACCTATTATCTCTCTAACGGATGGTGCCGGGAAAAAACCGACCCGGTGTCCCAGAAGGGGCGCTGGACCTACTTCGGCGAGAAAAAACTCGACTTCGACGAACTGGCGGCGCAGCACGGGGAGGAGGCCGCGCGCCAGACCTTCGATTTTCTCAATTCATGGCAGAAGAATTACCAGCGTGCGGCATTCATCGAAACCGGTACAAATGCCCCTGCCCGTTACGAACGCCTGGCCCGGGAAATGGCGGCCCAATACAACTGGCGCTACGAAAAAATCCAGGGCAGCCGGGCTCTGTTCAAGCAGATGCTCACCGTCCAGCAGTCGACCACCGCGATCCTGAGGGTCCCGCCCGAACATGTGATCGGGTTCGATCCTATCCGATCCACGTTGGCAGCCAATCCACTGTGGCAAGACAATGCTTTGCCGCCCATACCGGATCAGGCCGCCGGCATAGAAAGCGAAGACCGGGAACCACCAACCGCCACCTTTATAACCACCGGTTTGGGTATCGATGCCGGCGGTACTTACACCGATGCGGTCATTTATCATCTGGCCGACAAACAAACCCTGGGCAAAAGCAAAGCCCTGACCACCAAGTGGGATTTTACCCAGGGCATCCACCGGGCTCTCCGGAAGCTGGACGAGGAGAAACTGTCGCAGGTGGAACTGGTCTCCTTGTCCACCACCCTGGCCACCAACGCCATCGTTGAAGATGACGGCCAGAAGGTCGGGCTGCTGTTTATGCCACCGCACGAACTGGATCCCGCCGAAGTGATTGCCTACCAGCCGCAAACCGTCCTCCGGGGACAACTTGATATCAGCGGCCGGGAAATAGTGCCCGTAGATCCAGAAGAGGTCAAACGGGTCGCTGCCCGGATGGTGGCTGAGTTTGGCGTGACCGCCTTTGCCGTGTCAGGGTATGCTGGCGCCGTCAACCCGGACCACGAACTTCAGGTCAAAGAAATCCTCGAACAGCAAACCGGGCTGATTGTCACCTGCGGTCATGAACTCTCCGACAATCTGAACTTTCAGACGCGGGCGGTCACTGCCGTGCTCAATGCCCGCATTGTGCCGCGTTTGACCGGGTTGCTGGCTGACCTGGAAACGGTCCTGGCAGCCGTAGGTATTGAAGCGCCGATAGTCGTCGTGAAAGGCGATGGGACCTTGATGAGCGCGGCCATGGCCAAGCAGAAACCGGTTGAAACGATTCTTTCCGGCCCGGCGGCCAGTGTGGCCGGTGCCCGGCACCTGACCGGGATCAAGGATGCCTTGGTAGTGGACATGGGCGGCACAACGACCGACACGGCCTCCCTGGCAGATAACCTGGTAAGCCTGAACGCAAAGGGCGCCAATGTCGGCGGACATCAAACCCATGTACAGGCGCTCGAGATCCGCACGGTCGGACTGGGTGGGGACAGCTTGATCGGATTCGAAAAAGGTGTGTTCCGCATCGGCCCTAAAAGAGTAGCGCCCATAGCATGGCTGGGCTCTCATTACAGCGGGACGTCGGCGGCCCTGGCCTTTCTGAAAAACAATCCGCCCAAACCGGGCAGCAGCGGCCACCGCCTGCAAGTGCTGGCCATGACCGGTGCTGAGCAAAACGCGGCCACGTCGTCGGCTGAAAAAAAACTAATCCGCCGGTTGCAAGACCGTCCGTATTCTATTGCCGAACTGCTTCAGGAAATGGGCGGTTATTCCGAAGATGCCCTTCCCCTGCATCGACTGGAAGAAACTTTCCACGTGCAGCGCTGCGGCCTCACGCTGACGGACCTGCTGCATATCGCCGGTGAGTTTACAAGATGGGACACGCAAGCGGCCCATGACTATTACCGCCTTTTTGCCGCCCTGGCCGGTCAGGAACCGGCGGACATGGTCCGAAAGCTTCTGAATATGGGGGTTCGGCGCCTGGCCCTGGAACTGCTGAAACGGCAACTGGACGCAGAGGTTGACCCAGCCGCGCTGGACGACTGCCCGGTTTGCCAGACCTTGATTGACACCCTGCTGGCCGGAGATAAGCCTCTTTACGAAGTCTCCATTAACCTCAAACGGCCGGTTATCGGGGTCGGCGCACCTATCCGCCATTTTCTACCCGCCGCCGTAGAACCCTTGGGGACCCAGGCTATCATCCCCGAAGACGCGGATGTGGCCAATGCTATCGGGGCCATCACCAGCCAGGTGGTCATCCGCAAACACGTGCACATTGTACCCGACGAGTTAGGCGGTTTCCGGGTGGAGGGGATCCCCGGCAACCATCAATTCGACGCCTTTGAAACAGCCGACCGGTTTGCCCGGGATGAACTGACCCGCATCGTTCGGCAGCGTGCGACCGCGGCCGGCACCAGCTGCCGGGACGTCGCTTTTAAAACCGAAGACCGCATTCCGGCCACGGCCGCCGGAGACCCGGTCTTTTTAGGCCGAACCATCGCGGCCAGCCTGATCGGCCGACCGGACAGCGTTTTGCTAGCAAGGGAGAATTAACAATAATAGAACAGATGTGATTTCAAAATCTTCAATCGGACTCAAGGTCAAGGCGGACGCGAAGTTCAAACCCGAGGAATACTCGAGTATTTCGAGGGCTTGAATTTTGCGCCCAACGCAGAGATTGGGTTCGAGGGGAAGTTTTGAAATCACTTCTAAGGAGGTGGCCATGCGCCTGGGTATGCATACCTACAGCCTGTACCATCACGGAGTAGCCGAAGATTGGGCCGGTTTCAAACTGCCGTGGCCCCGGCAGCTGACCCTGTTTGAAATGATGGATTATGTGGTCACGCTGGGCCTGGAGGGTCTGCACCTTGATGCCAAGGCTTTCGATGAAATGAACGCACCTTATTTTGACCGGGTGAAGGATTATGCCGCCGCTCGGGACCTGTATCTGGAATACAATTTTGCATTGTCCAGCGGCCATTATGATGCCAGCGTCCAACAGGATATCGAGGCAGGTGCAACCGTGGCCCACAGTATCGGCGCGGATATCGCCAAGATCGGCATGAACATCACACGCCCTCGGCCGGTGGCGGCCAGCAAATTTCATCCTGACGTCAAGCGCCAGCTGGAAGATGTGATGGCAAAGGTGCGCCGGGCCCTGCCGCACGTGGAAAAAGCCGGCGTGAAGCTGGCTTTGGAAAATCACACCGACGCGTTTTCGGAAGAAGTGCTCTGGCTGCTGGACCAGATCGACCACCCCCTTGTCGGGGCCTGCATCGATACTGTGAACGCCCTCCATGTCACGGAAAATCCCATCACTGCCATCCGAAATTTGGCACCCCGGGCCTTTACCAACCATTTCCGGGACAATCAAATCATCATCGAACCGTGGGGTTTCCGGCTCACCGGGGCTGCCGTGGGCGAAGGTGACCTGGATATGGAAACCGCCTATGAATTGATCAGTGCAAATCCTGCCATGCAGCGCATAAACATAGAACTCGACCTGGATTGTCCCCGGGACGACATGCAAAAGGCCCTAGATATGGAGCGGACCGCCCTGGAACGCAGTATCGCCTATTGTCGGAACATCATGGGGATAGGGGCATCGTGATGAACGCCGGGAACGTCAGTTCGCAAGCCATGCGCCTGGGATTGCACACCTACAGCCTTTATATGCACGGGATCGGCCAAGCCTGGGCTGGATTTAAACTGCCCTGGGAAAGACAGCTGAGCACCTTTGAACTCTTCGATCTGGGCCTCGATCTCGGCCTGGAAGGATTTCATCTGGATGACGGTGTCCTGGAAAATCTGGAAGCGTCCTACCTGGCGGAGGTAGGCGCCGCTGCGGCCGAAAAAGGCCTTTACCTGGAATATAACCTGTCCCTTGATTTGGGCGGTTTCGGCATCGGTATCCAGCACGATCTCTCCGCTGGGCTGGAAACCGCCCGTGCCATTGGTGCCGACGTGCTCAAGGTCGGCATGGAAATTCCCCGGCCGCGGCCCCGGGCCGGCAGCCGCTTTCACCCGAAGGTCAAGCCCTATCTCGAGGAGACAGCGCAACGTCTGCAGCGAGTAGCGCCCCGGGCGGAATCGTATGACATTCGCCTGGCCCTTGAAAATCACTGCGACAGTTTTTCAGAAGAGATCCTGTGGGTTCTCGAACAGGTCAACCATCCCTTTGTCGGGGCCTGTATCGACACGGTGAACGCCTGGCACGTGGCCGAAGACCCTATGAAGGCGATCGCGAACCTGGCCCCGGTCGCCTTTACCAACCACTTTCGGGATGACCGGGTCGAGTTTCGCCGGGACGGCTTCCGGGTCCGGGGCGTGGCCGTGGGTGACGGCGACATCGATATGCAGGCGGCCTACGACCTGTTGAAAACCCACTCACCCGGCAACCGGATCAACATCGAAACAGAGATGGGCTTTAGCCTGGAAGACAAAAACACAGCCTTGAAGCTCGAGCTGGACACCATCAAAAAAAGCATTCGCTACTGCCGGGAAGTACTGGGGATTGGATTGGAATAACTTCTAATGGTTCTCGCGACTAGTTGGAGACATAAGGAAGCACCGAAGATATTACCAATCTGGTTGAGCAATCGGGGGGGTGTCGTCATGCCGGACTTGATCCGGCATCCAGGGTCGATTCCTTTAAATGGGCTGGATCCCGTCTTTCGCCTGGATGACGGGCATATAGTGAGAAAACTCTCCGACCTCTGAGTCATTGGTTTTGACCTTCCCCTTTAAGACGCGCCGAGCATCACAGGAGAGGGCGCCCATAATTTAGCTTGGGGCGAAGTGCGTGTCTAAGCGCAGCGAGTTGTGCTGAGCGCGCCCTTTCCGAGAAGCACAGGGCAGCCCGAAGGGCCGCGTCTTATGGGCGTTTTCTTTTGGTTACTTTTCTTGTACGCACAGGAAAAGTAACAAGATGATTCCTAATAAGAATCTGCTACATATGCTATCAATGATACCAATGAAAGATCATCCCCAAGATCGAACCTATTTAAGTTGTGCCAACGCCTGATCAAGGTCGGCAATCAAATCCTCAGCATTTTCTAATCCGACCGACAACCGGATCAGGCCATCGGCAATCCCGGCCTGTTCGCGTTCGGCAGGCGTCATGTGTTCATGGGTGATAGTCGGCGGGTGCATGCAGATGGTCCGGCTGGTACCAAAGGTCACCGCATGCACGATCAGTTTCAGGCTGTTCATGACCGTGGCCGCCCCGTCAATACCGCCTTTGACCACAAAGGACATCAGGCCGCCGTGACCGCTCATCTGGCGCCCAGCCAGTTCGTGCTGGGGATGGTCGCCCAGCCCCGAGTAATTCACCCGCTCTACCTTGCTATGGGAATTTAGAAACTCGGCCACGGCCTGGGTATTGGTGCTGTGCCGCTGCATCCGCATGGGCAGGGTTTCTAAGCATTGGAGGGTCATCCAGGCCTCCATGGGCGGCATGACGGCACCCACGAACTCGGTCGTATTCCAGCGGATATCTTCGACAAGGCCTTCAGGCCCTACCAGCGCGCCGCCCAACAACGCCCCATTGCCGGACAGAAATTTAGAAATCGACAGCAGCACAAAATCCGCTCCCAGTTCTAGCGGGCGCTGGAGGGCCGCGGTCGCGGTGGTGTTGTCGACGAGCAGGGGCACACCTTTAGCGTGGGCCGCCTCCGACACCCTGGCGATATCGGTAATAAACAGGCACGGATTGCTGGGGGTTTCCACCCAAACAAGTTTTGTGTTGCCGTCCATTTCCCGGCTCCAAGAATCGGGGTCGGCCGGATCTTGGACGAACCGGAAGGCAACCTGGCACCTTTGGGGAAAAATATCGGCTGCCTGTTTGTAGCCTTCACCGAAGATATTGAGCGAGGTGACCACATTGTCGCCCGGCCGGGCCAGGGTAAATATCAATTCAAACAGAGCCTGGGAGCCGGAACCGGCGGTGAGACAGGCTTCCCCGCCTTCCAACGCCGCCAACCGTTGCTCCAAAACCGTATTGGTGGGAGTTCGGGTCCGGCCATATACCGGGCAGGGGATCTGGTCGAAGGTTTCATAAGGAAACGTCACCGACTGGACCAGCGGCGGTGTAAAGGATCTGAAATCCGCCTGGTTCCGGTACGGGTGAAAGCCAGCGTGCAGGGCATTTGTTTCAATTGACAGGCCGGCGTCCCTGCTTACCGGCTTGGGTGTCTTAGGGTCGTAGACCCAGTGATCCCGCAGGAAAAAATGTTTGTCTTCCGTCATCGTTCAAAGCTCCCCCCAGTGGCTTTTAAGGTTGGTTGTCGATCCGTTCCTGTTCCCTGGCGACAATTGCTTTTATCTGGACCTGAACGTCTTCGGAAAGCGGGGCGACCGTATGCTTCGCCAGGATGTCATCCACCACCGCCGCCGCCCTTTGTTCCATGGTTTGCCGCCCTCTTTTATCCCACCGGGCATACGATCCCTTGTCGAACAGTTTAGAGTAAAAGGGCTCTCGGTAATGCTTCAGCGTGTGCGCATGCTGAAGGTAGTCGCCGGTCGGGCCCAGTTCCGCAATCACATCCAGGGCCAGGGTCTCTTCATCTACGGGTACGCCCCGGGTGGCGGCTCGTAGAAAACCGATGGTCTCGTTGGCGATAACCATCAGCTGCAGCGAGCCCTGCAGCCCTGAATCCATGAATCCGACGTCGTGGACAATATTGGCCCCGTGGAGTAAAGCGGTCATCAGACTGATGGTCATCTCGATACCACACTGCTGATCGAGCACCTTGGAATCCGTGGAACCGCCGAGACCGAATACCGGCAGGTTGTAATATCTACCCATGGAGGTGGCCACACCCTGCTCATCAGCCAGGACATAGTTGCCCACCATGGTCTGCAAGTTATAGGGACCACCATTCCAGCCCGGCACGGCGATGGGCGCCCCCGCCTTGACCAGTTGGGACAGGACCACCCCCAGCAGGATGCCGGCATTCATGGATGCCATGCAGCCGGCGGTGGTGGCCGGCGAATTGACCCCGCCGGCATTCAGGGGAATCCAGAGCTGGGGTAGCCCATTTTCAGCCAGGTAGATGGATTTTTGCAGGGCCTCGGCATTGATGACCAGACCGGAGGTCACGTTGATATAACAGGTGGCGAACGGGTATTGCCGGAAGGCCTCGTCCCCTCCGGCCACCGCTGCACACATTTCCACCGCCGCCTTGCAGCCCTCGAAACCGGGTGACACGAAGACAATGGGCTTGGTCGTATGGTTCAGCATCACCTCCATCTGGTAGCGATCATAAATACTCTGGTGGACATCCATGGGCAGGAGCAGCGACATGACGAAATCAATTTCCGGCAACGCATCCTGGACCCGGACTGCCTGGACTACATCCTCGAGAGACGGCTGCCGCCGGGCACCGGTTTAATGATCCAGAATGTTCAGGCAGTCCGATCCGCCGCCGAAATAGGTGTTGTGCCCCCAGGCCCGCAGCGCGACATTTTTGTTTCGGTCATAGAGGGTGATGCGCTCCGGCGCGGTAGCCAGCGCCGCAGCCACCATGTGCTCCGGTACCCTGATCCGGATGCCGTCGCTGTGGGCGCCCCCTTCCCGCAGGATGGACCGGGCTTGCTCGTCATGCACATCGACACCTGTCCTTTCGAGAATTTCCAGGGTCGCCATGTGGATCTTTTTACATTCCGGGTTACCCATGCGGGCATAGTGGGCACTATTCAGGCTGAGATCGTGGGTTGATATCATAACTTTCCTCGTTGATATATCAAAATATATTTTTAATACATTTATATCTTTTAAAAGTCAAAGTTTTACTGTACAATGTCTCAACTTTTAACATTTTTTGCTTGCCGGCCTTAAGGCGACCGCAGTGCAGACAGGAGCGTTGTATGCCTCCCTCCAAAAAGGGTGCCGTCAAACACGCCATTTACAGGCAGGTCCGGACCGCAATCATCACCAGCCAGATGAAACCTGGAGAACGATTGGCCATCGAGCAGTTGAAAGCCGATTTCGGGACCAGCGTCACTCCGATCCGGGACGCCCTGCAAATGCTCGGCCAGGAGGGCCTGCTCACTATCAAACCCCGTTCCGGTTATTATGTGACCCGGGTGACCTTGAAAGAACTCACCGACATGCTGGATCTACGGGCCATCCTGGAAGTGGCTGCTGTGGAACTGGCCGCCGCCAACATATCTCCCAGTGAAATTATGCGCCTGGAGAATGTGCACGCGGGCTATACAACGGACACTGACGAGGCTTACTGGCGATACACGGAGGAAAATCGAAACTTCCATTTCCTGGTGGCTTGGGCCTCCCGCAACCAGGAACTCGCCCGGCAGGTCGGCCACTTGCATGACCGCCTGGCCCGCTTTATGATCATGCTGCATTCCGGTCAGGAGATGGCAGCCATTCACCAGCGCCTGATCGCCAGGCTGAAAACCCGCGACATACAGGGGGCCCGCGCGACCCTGAAAAAAGAGCTGGCAGCATCCAAAGATGCGATCCTGGACCATATTATTCAGACCGAGGCCGACACCTGGCACCTGAACCCGGAACGAACAGGTAACAAAAACTGACAAGCCTTGCCTGCCGATAAACAATTTCGCTATTTTTTGATAGGTCTTGTTACATTGCGCTTGACAGGTAAGCCGGAGAATGCCATTAGGAGAAATCTTCCTAGAAACGGTTTCAAAAGCTTCAATCGGGTTCAAGGTCCCGTCTACGCTCTACGAGCTATGCCGGACAAGCAAGGCAACTGAGTTTATCAGCCATAGCTTCAGCGGAGGAAGAAGATTGGGACCGAGGGGATGTTTTGAAACCGTTTCTAAATACTCCTTACCCAGGAGCACACCATGACGTTAATGGGCCTTCCGGGCGGTCAGTATCGCCCCCTGTTTCCGGAGCAAATCGATACATTACATGCCGCCGCTTTGCAGATCCTGGAAACCACCGGCATGACCTATGAAGATGGGCTTGAAGACACTGTTCAAATGCTGGCGGACCACGGCGCCGTAGTCGACCGAACCCAGAAGAAAATCACCTTCCCGCCGGAACTGATTCATGAACAGGTTGCCAAGACCCCTGAAAAAGTCGTTCTATACGGGCAAGATCCCAAACACGATTTGCACCTGGCCGAAGACAGGGTGTATCTGGGAACCGGTGGTACCGCCCTTACAATCCTGGATCCGGATACCGGTGTGGCTCGCCCCCCCACCCTTAAAGATCTGTTCGCCGTATCCCGGTTGGTGGATCAGCTGGACAACATTCACTTCCTGGTCAAACCCTGCGTCACCTCCGACATCGGAGTGGAGGACTACAACGTCAACTGGTTTTACGCTTGCCTGAAAGCAACCGCCAAGCATGTCATGTCCGGGGTCAACGATGAGAAGGGGTTTCAGGATGTGGTTGAAATGGCGGCCATGATTGCCGGTGGACTGGAAAAGCTCCAGGAAAGACCGTTCATCTCGGTTATTACTTGCTTTGCCATCAGCCCCTTGAAACTTTGCACGGACTCCACTTTGATCATGCAGGCCGCCAACCGTAAACATATCCCGGTGGCCCTGTCCAGTGCGCCCATGGCGGGATCGACCTCGCCTTTGACAATGGCCGGCACCCTGGCCCAACTGCACGCCGAAGAACTGGCCGGCATCACCATCTGCCAGTTGACCAGTCCCGGTGCCCCCCTGCTCTATGGCGGCATTCCCGGCCTGGCAAATCTTAAAACCATGGGATACTCAGGCGGGGCCGTGGAATGCGGCATGATGAACGCGGCTATTCACCAGCTATCCGCTCACGTCAAAGTGCCCAACTACAACTCATCGGGGCTTTCCGATTCCAAACTGCCGGATGCCCAGGCCGGCTATGAAAAAGCCTTTACCTCCCTTCTGGCAGCCATGGGCGGCTCCAACTACATCCACCACAGTGCCGGCATGCTGGAATCCATGCTGACCATCGCTTACGAGCAATTTGTCATCGATGACGAAATAAACGGCAACTGCTGCAAGGTCTTGAAAGGTATCGACGTTGATGCAGAACACCTGGCCCTGGAAGTCATTGACGCTGTAGGCCCCGGCGGGAATTTCATGATGGCACCGCACACCATGACCCACCTGCGCACGGAATACTTCAGCGGCAATGGCGTCACCGATCGGAAAAGCCGGGAAAAGTGGGCGGAGGAAGGCAGTCTCGATATACGGCAACGGGCACTTGCAAAGGCCCGGCAGCTGTTAGCCAATCCGAATCCGGCGTATATCTCTGAAGACATAGACCAGGCCATCAGAGCCAAGTTCAATATCCTGCTGTAGGATCGCATCGCAACGGTCCGTCAGTCTATAAGTGCCAACCCCAAGCAAAGGAAGACGCCCATGACAGATTTCAACGCAATCCAAGAGACCCTGGTGAACCTCGATGAGGCCCGACTGCTCCAGTTGGTCAATGACGCCCTGGAGCAGGGCACCCCCGCCGGCGACATCCTCAACAAAGGCTTGATAGCCGGCATGGATATCGTGGGTGAAAAAATGGAGAATGAGGACATGTTCATTCCAGAAGTTCTCATGGCCGCCCAGGCCATGGGCAAGGGGGTCGAAATTCTCAAGCCCCTGCTGGGTGAAGAAGAAACCTCGGCCCGGGGCTGCGCCGTCATCGGCACGGTGAAAGGCGACCTGCACGACATCGGCAAGAACCTGGTGGCCATGATGATGGAGAGCGCCAGCCTGACGGTTCACAACATTGGGGTCGATATCGCACCCGAAGAATTTATCAAACAGATCAAGGAAAGCAAGGCGAACCTGCTCTGTCTTTCAGCGCTGTTGACCACCACCATGCCGATGATGAAACAAACCATCGATGCCGTGGTTGAAAGCGGACTGCGCGATCAGATTAAAATAATGGTGGGCGGTGCCCCGGTCACCCAGGCTTTCGCCGATGATATCGGGGCCGATGCCTTTGCCCCGGATGCCGGATCGGCCGCCAAAAAAGCAAAGGCCCTGGGCAGTTAACCGGGCGCAAAGGAGATTCCTATATGTTCCAGGTCATCGGCGAGAGGATCAATACATCCCGGAAGAAAGTCCAGGCGGCAGTCGCCGACCAGGATGCCGACTATATCCGGGCGGACGTTGCCCAGCAAATCGAAGCGGGCGCAGATTTCATCGACGTCAATGCCGGGGCCCGCATCGGGCACGAACAGGCGGACATGCAGTGGCTGTTGGACGTCATCGTTCCGGTTGCCAGCGTGCCGCTCTGCCTGGACAGCCCTGACCCGGCCATCCTGGAAATGGCCTTTGCCATGGTTGACCAGCCGCCCATGATCAATTCAATCAGCCTCGAGAAAGAGCGCTTTGACACCATGTTACCCTTTTTAAAAGGCAAGACGTGCAAAATTATTGCACTCTGTATGGATGATGCCGGGATGACGGCCTCATCCGAGGACATTGTGACCAGGGCCGAAAAACTAGTGTCTGCGCTTGAAGACGTCGGGTGCAACCAGGCGGACATATACATCGATCCCCTCGTGCAGCCCATCAGTACGGATATCACCAAAGGCAACATGGTTCTGGATGCGGTGCGGGAGATTAAAGCGCGCCTTCCGGACGTCCATATCACCGGCGGCCTCTCCAACATCTCTTATGGCTTGCCGGAAAGAAAGATCATCAACCGGACCTTTGTTACCCTGATGATGGCGGCCGGCATGGACGCGGCTATCATCGATCCGCTGGATACCAATATCATGGCCACCATCCGGACCGCCAACATGCTGCTGGGAAACGACGATTTCTGTATGCGGTATCTGAAAGCGGTCCGGGCCAGCCTGATCAAAGCCTGATGGATACCCGTGCTAAGCGTTTAGAACCTATCTCCATAAAGTCTTCCTGGCTGTTGAAGCTCGTAAAGCAAAGAGCGGATTTTAAGCCATATTCTGTTTGGTGAGGTTATAGTTAGATGAGTGGCCGGGGGGGGGGCGTCATGCCGGTCCCGGATCGCGTCCGGGATGACGTATCCGGCATCCAGAGACGTTTCCTTTACATGGACTGGATCCCGGCTTTCGCCGGGATGACGGACATTTAGTAAGAAGACTCCCCGACCCCTGAGTTAGATTTCAGCCTGGCGCAAGGACGGTGGGCATGCAACACAACGACGCTGCACTTGATTTTATCCTGGAGACAGATTGGGCGCACTTGCCCGGAGACGTCCAGCATCAATCCAAACGCTGCCTGCTGGATACCCTCGGCGCCATGCTGGCTGGCCACCAGACGCCGGTTGCCAGGTTGATGCATATATTCGCCCTGGATCAGTTCAAGGGCGATGAGGCTTCCATTCTAGTTAGGGGCAACAAGACCGCGGCTGCCGGGGCTGCGCTGGTCAACGGTTTCGCCAATAATGCGCTCGATATCGATGACGGCTACCGGCCGATAAAAGGTCACCCCGGCGCCTGCATCCTACCGGTGATTCTGGCCGCCGGCGAAATCACCCCCGGGACCTCCGGCCCGGATTTTTTAGCGGCTCTGGTCGTCGGCTATGAAATCGCCATCCGGGCCGGCTTGATCCGGCACGCGACTTCAACAACCTACCACTCTTCCGGCAGCTGGGGCGCCATCGGCGGGGCCGCCGCGGCGGGCAAACTCCTGGGACTGGACCGCAAGGAGATGGGCCACGCCCTCGGAGCGGCGGAATATCACGCGCCAATTGCGCCGATGATGAAATGCATCGAGCACCCGGCCATGGGCAAAGACAGCATTGGCTGGGGTTGCCTGGTGGCCTTGATGTCGGTCAAGATGGCAGCCCGAGGCTTCACCGGTTCAAATCCGATTTTCGATGATGCCCCCGAGAATGACTGGATTGACACCCTGGGACACACCTTTGAAATGATGCACCTCTATTTTAAGCCTTATGCAGCGTGCCGGTGGGCGCAGCCGGGGATAGACGGTGCGTTGCAGATCATGACCACGCATAAAATCGATCCTGGGGAGATTGAAAAGATCAGAGTTTTCACCTTCGCAGAATCAGCCGCTCTGAGCACGGCCTATCCTAATAACACCGAAGAAGCGCAGTATAATATTGCCTTTCCCATCGCCGCCGCCCTGTTGGACGGCGAGGTTGGACCGGCGCAGGTACTGGCCTCCCGGCTTTCTGGAAAAGACATCCACGCGATGATGGATAAAATCCAGATTGTGGCCGAGGATAGGTTCCAGACGGAATTTCCGGCCAAAGCCGAATCGGAAGTCGAAATTACAACCACCACCGGGGCGGTATATAACTCCGGAGTGATGGCCGCCAGATGGGACGCCCACGGCAGCTCGCCCACCGATTCGGAACTGGAACAAAAATTTTTGTGGTTGGTAACGCCCATCCTGGGAAAAACAAGAGTAAATGCGTTGGTTAATTTGATCCAGGCCTTCGAACAGGAAGAAAACCTGGACAAACTGATCGAATTGTGCGTGCGGTAATACCGGCGTCGTTACCGAATCCGAGAACGTATAAAAGCTATCTAATGGAGCCTTAACTCCATCCTGAGGGGAGCCTGCGATGTGCGGTATCGTAGCGTATTTTGGAGGGGCCGGGAACAATCTCACCCGAGTCATGACCGGCATGTCGGCGATCATTTATCGCGCCCCGGACAGCACCGGCGTGGCTATTTTCGGAGACGATAGCGAGCCTATACGGACTAGAAAGGCGGTCGGATCGGTAGAACAACTGATCGAAAAACTCCTCGGCAACGGTATCTACCGCAACGATGACCAACAGCTCATGTCGGTATGGACCGACGGACTCACCCAGGATAAGCTGCTGGACCTCCAGCAGCGGCTGATCAGCTTTGAAGGGTTATCCAACGAGCATTTCGAAACTGCGGTGACCGGCAACAGCCCCTATCCCACCATTGACGATCTGGTAGACCTGGCCACGGACAACCCGGCCCGGCTCTTGCCTGGCCAACCAGGCCGACCGCTTTCCAAGAATGTACAGGCCGTCCGTTCCCGCCGGAGTTTAAGCCGTTTGATCCTGCGACTGATCAGGGACTATGACCTCGCCCCGGTGGTTGCCCGGGAGATCATTCGCAAGCCCCTGGTGATCGTCATTGACGCCAAGCTTACCCAGGGAAAAATCCAGTCGGACAAAACCGAAATCCTCAACTGTTTCGACCGGGTTTTTGAATCCATTCTATCAGGGAAAAAGGCGGCCAAACCACTGCCCGATCATCGCAAACAGGTCCCGGCCAATCCCCAGGCAAATAAATCCCTGTGGCTTTGCCTGCAGGACACCCTGGTGGAGATCCCCGCCGATTACGATCGGGACGGTGTCGGCTGCCTGTTTCGCCTGCTGGATGCGGCCCTACTGACCAGGCTCACCTGCCGGCCGGAGCTGCTGGAAGCGCTTGAGCAGATCCTGATGGTTGCCTGGCCGCTCCACGAGCGTCCCGGCCCCGTAAACTGGAAAGCCCTGTATCTGGCTGAAAAGGGGGTGAACCTCTACGGGCGGGCGGCCGCGGCCGCTTTTACCTGCCTACAGCGGGACGATTTTCTAACGGAGATGCTAAGCAACGGTCTATCCACCGGCGACATCATGGATGCAACGGCTATCATCCCGGGTCAGACCGATCCGGTCGGGCTGCGTTATTTCACGCAGCCCATCATCGCGCACGGCCGGTGGGCACTGCAGTCGGCGGTAACGGTAAAAAACGCCCACCCCTTTGTGGATGCCAAGCGCCAAAGGAGCATTGTGGTCAACGGTCAATTCGACGGCCAGACGGAAGACAACATAAAACGATTTCTCACCAAGGTCGGCGGGCTTTCTTTCCGGAGCGAAAATTCATCTGAATATCACTGCCTGTTGTGGGGTTATTATTACCAGCAGCTCGAGGAAGCCCGTCACCGCTATGCAGCCGTTTTGGCCCAGGTCGAAAATGATATGCAGCCCCTGGCTGTCGGCAGCCACAGCATCGATTATTCCTTTTATCAGGAGGTCAAGGATAAAACCGGCGCCGAACTGGATCGGACGGCTTTTATCCAGGCCGCCCGCCAGATTTCAAAAAACGGTGGGCAGGTCGCGGCCTGCGGTATGAGCATCCTGTCCCCGCGCCGACTCTATGTGGCGGTGCACAACCGGCCGGCCTTTGTCGTGCGCCGACTTGAAAACGATGACTTCATGTTCGTCTCGGATATCAATGCCGCCATGGGCCTTTTTCCGCAACAATTGATCCTGGATAAGCTGGCGGAACTCGACAGGGCGCACAGCGACTATCAAGAGAAAATCGCCGCCCTCAACAATGACCCGGCGGATAAACAAACTTTAAAAATACTGAAAGCGCAGCTCAAGGCAGAGCGCGAAAGCATTTTGAAACACTTTTCCGTGGAAGTGCATGCGCTGGATGGCGAAGAAATATTTGCCTCTATCGAAACAGGTATTACCGACGGCAGTGTCGCCCGACGTATGGAAATTACAGACTTTGCGGGCGAGCCCCTTCCGGACATTGAACCTTTTCAAACGTTTCTCAGTCCAGAGCAGATCAAAAAAGATCACAACCGTTCTTTTTATGAAACCCATCTTGAGGAAATCCCGGATCGCCTGCTGGATATTTTGAAACAATATGCCCCGGAAGAGGACCAGCTCCCGGATTTTACTATCCGCAAAAGCCAGTTGCGCCGCCGCTTCGGTGCCAACCTGGCCGACCTCAAACGGATTGTCATCGCCGGAACGGGAAGCTCATATTATATGGGGACTATTGCCAAAACCTTTATCCAGTCAGCTCTACCCGCAGTAGATGTGCTGACCGTCCGGCCTGGTGAAATCGACAACCCCGAGCTGTTGCTGGCGCCGGAAAAAGACCTGGTCATCCTGCTGAGCTGGTCGTCCACCACCGCCGACATGGTCATGCTGGCCAAAAAGTTAGCCAGCCTGAAAGTGGTCATGATCGGGGTGACCGAAAAAACATATGCGGACATGGCCCTGATCACGGCCAAAAGCGGGGGGGTGATTCCCACCCTGAGCCAGGAAGAGGTTACGGTTTCCGGCGTCAAAAGTACAGTGTGCGTCCTCTTCTGTCTCAAGCTGTTTACCCTCTGGCTGGCCTCTCGGATGGGACATGCGCCCGCTGCACTGAGCTACCTGCAGAGAATGCAGCGGATCCCCCATATACTGGCGCTGACCCTTGAAGATGAAACCCTCGGCCAGTTTATCGATGACGTAACCAGCCGGTATGCCGCCAGCACGGCCAATATTGTGCTCAGCGCCCTGCACACGGACCAGGCCGGCGGTGAGGTGGCGCTCAAACTGGAAGAAAACACCTGGGCCGCCGTGGGTAAAACCCTGGACTACCAGGAGGTCCTGGATGCCGGGCTGCCGGCGGCTGCCTCCCGGGCCTTTATACTGGTGGATGCCACTTGCCTGGCCAGGTTGCCGGAGGCCCTGTCTGTAATGGATTACCTGCAACGAGAACAATTCGAGTTTGTGGCGATCGGCATCACGTCGCAAGAGCAGGCCGCCGTCGAGAACTTGAGCAACGGGCGCTGCGCCTTTCTAGCGGATATGCAGGCAAACGTTCTGCAGCCGATCGTCAACCTGGTTTTCTATTACCAGTTGGCCTATAATTTCAGTAAGGCCCGCGGCATTGCCACGGGAATTGCACCCCGCAATAGGGCTAAATCCATGACGGTGGGACGTAATCTGTTTTACCGTAAAACTTCATCGGCACGGGAAATTGCAGGGCTTAAAGAAATCACTGCCACCTTGTCAGCGGCGTTGCCCCCGGCAGTGGATCCGGGCAAGCCCAGTCTATGGGAAGAAAAATCATCCACTTCAACGGCAAAGCTTTATTACCGCGAAATGCGCGAATTAATGGGCTTGATTTTCTCGGAAAAAGCGGCCCAGGAATTGTTTCTGGATGTAGAACGCAACCTGGTGCAATTGGCGCGCAGTCTCTTTGATGACAATTCTGACACGAACGAGATCATTTTCATGCCCGCTGACCGCTGGGCGGCCGCGGCTATAAAGAGCGCCGCAAATACCTGGGGACGGATTTTGGGTTATCCCGTCCGGATCGTGTCCCCAGTGGAATCTTTGGCGGCCTTTGGAAACAGCGTTCTGTTGTTGGCTGCGGCAACCAGCCCGTCCAGCCGGGATCGGCTGCTGAAAGAGCTCACGACCGCGGCCTGTCCGGTTTGCCTGCTGGCACCCGCAGCCGAATTTAACCGTGCGCCTACCACCGCAAAGGGCAGTGTCTTCTTAATGCCCCACACGTTTACGCGGGCCCGAGCCGACGCCCTGTATGCCGCCCTTAACCTTATTTTTATTCAGGCCCTGCAATTGGCCGCACCGACAAAGGCGGCCGTTGTCCAGGAGCACTTTTTAAAAGCAATGGGAACGCTGGCCGCCATTTTGAACAATGCGGACCTGAAACAGGGTATCGCTTCGAGTGTGACTCTGAACAAACGCTACCAATCCCTGTTTTATATCGGGCCGCCAACCGGGACGGGGCAAGCCTGGGTAAACATGCTGGACCGTACCGGCCATCTACTGGCCGAGCAGCACCAATTCGGCGAAAGCGCACACGGCCCCCTGGTCACCATTGATCCTCGGGTTGCGGAAAAGTTTGTTAAAATGGAGGCCCGCGACAAACTGGTCGCCCGTTTCGGGGCTGACCGGATCGCAGACTGGGAACGCCGCTATCTGGCCAATCGCGATCTAGACAGCTTTCTGAAATCCCCACCGACCGACCTCACCGGGAGTGAGACGTCCGCATTTTACGCCGGCGAAGCCTGGTATTTTCCGGAACTCAATCCGGACTACGATGTATACGACGACAACCTGATTGTTCTAGACGCCACGTCTACCCGTTATTTTTCCCAGGCCCTAGATGAAATCGCCACGCTGGGCTGCCGCTACCCCCGCATGGTCCTGATCACCCAGGCCGCCTTCCTGGAACCCAAAATCTGCGAGCAGCTCTATAAATTCCCGGTCAGCAGCACCATTGCCCTTCCCACTACCGGCGGCAGATCCATTCCGGACATGCACCTACCATTTGTCTTGAATATCATTGGGGAAGAGTTTTCAGCCTGCGTAGAGAAAGGTATTCGGTGAGCAGCCGCCGGTGAGCCTGTAGGTTGTTAACATCCCTATCCCTGGGCCCCGGCCGGATCAGCCGGGAGCCCAAGGGCTATTTTGATTCGCGGACATGCAGACGTTCCGATTCGTCCGGCACATTGATGACCGGTGGAACCTGGCGCAACTCTTCAAGGGGAATGTGGCACATGATGACGTGCCGGTCGGCGACCTCCTGCTCCGGCGGCATTTCATCATCACAAATTTTGCCGATGCGCCGGTGGCAACGGGTACAAAAAGGGCACCCTTTGGGCGGTTTCATAGCGCTGGGCAGGTTGCCTTCCAGCACGATTTCCCGTTTAGTGACCTCCGGGTCGGCTATCGGCACGGCAGACAGCAGCGCCTCCGTATAGGGATGATACGGCGGCTCGAAGATCTCCTCCGTTGAGCCCCGTTCCAGAATGTGCCCGAGGTACATGACAACAATACGATCCGAGAGATAACGCACGACACTCAAATCGTGGCTGATAAACAGCAGGGTGGTTTTATATTCTCGTTGAATATCCATCAGCAGCTCTGTCACAGCCGCCGCAACGGAGACGTCCAGGGCGGATACCGGCTCATCCGCAATCACCATGCTGGGATTTCCGGCAAAGGCCCGGGCAATCCCGATACGCTGTTTCTGGCCGCCCGAAAGCTGCCGTGGTTTGCGGTAATAGAAATCACGCGGCAGTTTCACGGTATCCAGCAGGCGCATCACCTGGTCATAAATTTTTTGTTTGTCGGTCTCCACCCCGAATTTCCGAATTACCCGCGATATCTGGCTGCCGATCGTATGGCTGGGATTCAGGGTATCAAACGGATTCTGGAAAACCATCTGTAGCGAGGCAATCTGCTTGCTGCTGCGGTCGCGGACTTCAATATCGGAAATATCCTTGCCCTTGTGCCGCACTTCACCGTCCGTCCCGGTCTCCAGTCCCATGAGTACTTTGGCAAAGGTTGATTTACCGCAGCCGGATTCACCAACGATCGCCACTGTTTCCCCCTCGTGGGCGGTAAAATTCAACTCTTCATTGGCTTTGACATAACGAACTCTCTTGCCGGAAAAAATTGCTTGCAGCGAATTGTCGCGCACTTCGTAGTACTTCTTCATGCTGTCCACATTGAGAACCCGATCGCCAAGTTCAATCGGCTCTTTGTCTATGTCTGTCTCGGCTGCCGCACGGTGGTCGATTTCCTTGTAGCGCAGACAGCGAACACGGTGGTCGGGAGCACTCTTCTCTACGTGTTCCATTTCAACATGCTCCTGGTCGCACAGCCCCGGTCTGAAGTGATCACAGCGCGGGTGGTAATAGCAGCCCTGGGGTCGTTCGAAAGGCAGGGGCAGCTGCCCCCGGATCGGCTTTAAAGGAGCCGCATTTTTATCGGCCGTCGGCAGCGGGATACAGGCAAACAAGCCGTGGGTATAAGGGTGCTTGGGCCAGGTGAAGAGTGAGTCGATCGTCCCCTCTTCCACCACTTCACCGGAGTACATCACGAAAACGCGGTCACAGGTTTCCAAAATCAGACCGAGATTGTGGGAAATGTAGATCTGGGAAGTGCCGAACTGCTTACTGATATCGGCGACCAGTTTGACGATACCGGCTTCAACGGTGACGTCCAGGGCGGTTGTGGGTTCGTCTAAAAGCAGCAGGGACGGGTTCGAAAGCAGCCCCATGGCAATCACCACGCGCTGCTGCTGTCCGCCCGACAGCTGATGCGGGTAGGCTTCCATCAATCTTTCCGGATCAGGCAGTTTGACGTCCTGGAGCATTTGCAGGGAGCGTTGCCACGCTTCCTCCTTGGTAATGTTTTCATGCGCCAGGGGCACTTCCATCAACTGGGTTTTGATTTTTAGGCTCGGGTTCAGCGAAGCAAAAGGCTCCTGATAGATCATGGCCACTTCCGACCCGCGAATAGAACGCAGCTCATCGTCCGAAAGCTGAGTCAAATCCCGGCCCTGGAAGCTGATGCTGCCGCTCTTGATGCCGCCGTTGGCACCCATGTACTGCATGATCGCCATGGCAACCGTGGATTTACCGCAGCCTGATTCACCCACAATCCCGATGGTCTCGCCGGGATTTACCGTTAGCGAAAAATCCACCACGGCCGGGATCTCGCCCGCCCGCGTATAATAAGAAATGCAAAGGTCCTTGCAGACCAGCACTGGTTCTTGCTCTGCATTCATCCGTAGTTTACCTCCTAATCACGCAGTGAGATTTCACGCAGACCGTCCGCCAACAGGTTGAACCCCAGGATCAGCGACGATATCGCGACACAGGGAAAGAGGGTCATGTGCGGGAACGCCATGGCCATCTGCCGGGTTTCATTGACCATGCCCCCCCAGTCGGGATCCGGTGGCGGCAGACCCAGACCGAGAAAACCAAGAACCCCGATAGTGATAATGACATATCCGAGGCGCAAACAGGCATCCACGATCAGCGGACCGCGCGCGTTGGGCAGGATTTCGGCCAGCATCACGCGCCAATCAGATTCGCCGCGGGTCTGGGCCGCGGCCACATAATCGCGATTGCGCAGGTCCAAGACCAACCCCCGGACAATCCGCATGATGCCGGGGGATGATGCAAAGGTAATGGCAATGATGATGTTGATGCCGGAGGCGCCGATGGTCGCGATAATAATAATATACAACACCAACACCGGAAACGAGAGAATGATGTCGGCTATACGGGACAGGACGTCATCCACCCAGCCCCCGCGGTAGCCAGCGGCCAGTCCCATGAGGATACCAACGGTATAAGCGGACAGAGTCGCCAGGGGCGCATAGATCAGCACCGTGCGCGAGCCCCAGATAATGCGTGAGAGGATATCGCGGCCAATGTGATCGGTGCCGAGCCAAAAGGTGCCGCCGCCCTTGAGGGCCGCCGCGCCTGGCTTGGCAAACGGTTGGATCGATGAATTGGGTTCAAAGGGGGCCAGCAACGGGGCAAAAATGGCCACGAGCACCCAGAACAGGATGAGAGCGGTTCCCACCATGCCGACCCAACTTTCCCGCAGCAGCGCGAAAGACTTCACCGCGCGCCAGAGGGCCGCACCATATCCAGCACTGGGCATTTGGGTTGTTGATGTGGTCATGACAGGCCTCCTTAGCTGAATCGAATACGCGGATTAAGAAAGGTGTAACCGATATCGGCTATCGTCTGGGTCGTGACGGCCACGCAAACGGCAACCATGGCACAGGCTTCCAGCAGGGCAATGTCGTTGTTCAGGGACGCCTCCAGAATCAAGGCCCCGAAACCCTTGTAGGCAAAAAAGAATTCGACCACGATCACCCCGGACAGCAACCAGTTAATCTGCAGCATGATGACCGTGAAAGGGGCGATCAGGGCATTGCGCAGGGCGTGCTTGATAATGACGGAACGGTAGGGTAACCCCTTTAGCACCGCCGTGCGGATATACTGGGAGGTCATCACTTCCGCCATGGATGCCCGGGTCATGCGGGCCACGTAGCCAAAATCGTAGACAATCAACACCATTGCCGGTAAAATCAATTGCTTGAAGTCAAATCCGGAAGACATGCTGCTGGTGCCCGGCAGCCATTTCAGGCCGAAGACAAAGAGGGCGGAGAAAAAGACGGCACTGGCGAATTCCGGAATGGAGGTCGTGATAATGCCGAACACCGAAATGGTCCGATCGAGCTTGGACCCCTCCTTCATGCCCGATAGGACGCCCAGCGTCAAAGAGAGCGGAATCATGATGGCAAACGTCCAGAACCCCAGGATAGCAGTGTTCCACAACCGGGGCAGCATGACGTCGGCCACCGGGCCCTTGAAACGGATGGACTCTCCAAGTTCGCCGGTGGCAAAATTGCCCAACCACTTCACGTAGCGGAGAGCGACCGGTTGATTGTAGCCGTGCTGCTCACGCCACAGTTCCCGCTGCTCTTCGTTGGAAAACTGCCCCAGTACGCGGGTGGCGGGATCACCGGTGAGCTCGGTTTCCAGGAGAAGAAAAAGAATCAGCGATACGACAATCATGGTAAACACCATGAATCCGAAACGCTTAACTACCAGGGCAACCATTTGGCGCCTCCTAGTTTTATTCCAGGTTTTAAAAGCCTTTAGATAAGGAAGGGCACCAAAGCCCTCCCTTTTCAATTCACACCTATCGGTTAGCCAACGGAGACTTTGTGAAAACGGTAATACCGCGTTGGATGCATCTCAAAGCCTTTGACATTGTCCCGAATCGCCGTGAACACCGCGCGGAAGAAAGGTTGCACCAGGACGGCATCGTCCTGAAGAATTTGCTCGACCTTTTCCATCTTGACTCGCCGATCTTCAACATTAAACGTTGATTCGGCGGCTGTCAGGGCGGCATCGAACGCGGGGTTGGCATAGCTGGACTCGTTCCAGGGTACCCCGGTACGGTAGGCCAGCCCCAGCACCATGACAGCCAGGGGCCGATGGGTCCAGGAGGTCAGGCTCAGTGGTGCTTTGGTCCAAACATCCCAATACTGGGCCTGCGGCATGACGTTCATCTTGATATTAATCCCGGCCTTGGCCGCATCCTCTTTGAGGACGGCCACGGAATCCTGCTCCCAGACGCCTTCGGCATTCCCACAATTACAGGTCAGGTCTATGCCGTTGGGGTAACCCGCCTCGGCCAGCAGTTTCTTGGCCTTGGCGATATTCCGTTTGAAGGGTTTCAGTTTAAAATATTCGGGGTGAATCGACGCGACGTGGTGGTGTTCCGCCACGACCCCCAGGCCGCGATGGGCGATATCGAGCTGCCGCCGGGCGTCACAGGTCAACTGGACGGCCCTGCGCACGCGCCTATCGGTAAAGGGTTTTTTGGTGACCTTCATGCGAATCACGCCGGTTTGGGTCGATGGGATCTCGACCACTTTGATGCCCGGAATGGCCTTGGCCGCTTCCAGGGTGGTCAGATCGAGATTATAGATGCCGTCCACCTGTTGGGAGGCGATGGCGGCCAGGTAGGCCCCAGCATCTTCGCCCAGATCGATGAAACGAATCTCGTCCAGATAAACGTCCCCGCCCCAGTAAGGTGCGTTGCGTTTTTTCAGAACGGCCAGTTCACCCACCCTGAATTCGGCCAGGGTATAGGGACCGGTGCCTACCGGGTTCTTGGAGAGGTCCCCGCCCTCTTTTTCGAAATCGCGGTGCACGATAGCGGTAGGATAGTTGTAGAGGTTTTCGGGAATCGACAGGACCGGCGATTTCAGGTTGAGCCGCACGGTATTCGCGTCCACTTTCTCGACGGCATTTTTAATCATGCGCTTGATCGGTTTGCCCTTCTTGTCCTTTTTGCCGGTCTCTTCCAGCATGGCGTCGAACAGCCCCAGGTTGGAGGAGCCGGTTTTGGGATCGAGCCAGCGAGTAAAGTTGAACACCACGTCGTCGGCATTGAAATCATCTCCATTGGACCATTTGACCCCCTTGCGCAGGTGAAAGGTCCAGGTCTTCAGATCGTCGGAGGCCTCCCAGCGGGTGGCCAGTCCGGGGCGGGTAATGTTGTCCGGACCGGTTTCGACGAGGTACTCGACGATGTGCCGGGCAACGATAGATTTCTGGGTCCAAGAGTAGGTTGCTGGATCGGCCATCTCCTGTACCTGCATACCGAATCTGATGGCACCGCCTTTCATGTGGCTGGCGGCCTCGGCGGATGATACAAAGTCTGGCAAAATCTTCTTGCCCAGGATCTTGGATGCCAGACTATAGGCCGCAGTGGCGGAAACGCCAAGCAGGGTGGTTGTCCGCAGGAATTCTCGCCGCGAACACCGGCCTTCGGCCAGCGCTGTTTTCATATGCTCCACGCCGGGATGTACTTTCTGATTGGTCGGGTCCTTCTTTTCGGTCGTCATGATGCTACCTCCTCCCACTTTTTTAAGTTGTTGGAAAGTTTACGCATTCAATCCGTCAATAATCCAAAGATAAGCAATCGCCTACGATACAAGCAGCTACGGATTCCCCGTTCACGATTAAACCTAAACCGCAAGGCTACGCCGCTGCCATTGATTAGTGTAAGTCGGGTCGCCCGCCCGGTAGAAAATTCTGCGCGCCTAAAAAATAGAGATCTCCGACTGGGGAGTCGGCATCCTCCCGGTCTGGAACCGCAGATGACCTGTTTTGTGTGTTTGAGCCGGTCGATACCGCGGGGTGACACCCCTTGACGCTGACCGTTTAAGGGCAGAAAACTAAATGTCCTTGGAGTATGTCAAGATACGGCCTGCTTGTCAAGGTGCGGATTTTGCTTGTTTTTCCAATTGAAACCCGGTTCTTTAAAAGACCAATCGGCGCTACCACTTGCCGAACGTGACTTTAGCCGATTACCGAGAAACTGGATTCCGTGTTGATCTCACGGTTTCGGCTGAAAAACCCAATGTTCAGAGTGTGATCTATATACTTCATCCGGTACTGTAGCGGCTCGGAGTCATGGTCGCGGCCGCTTTCGCAGTATTGAATCAGATCCGACATGAAAGCCCCAACCACCGGTGCATTCTTATACTGGTTGCCGCTCGTGCCGATGGCCAGGTAATATCCTGGCAAACTGGATTTGTCATAAATGGGGTACCAGTCCTCCGTGACATCGTACAGATCGACTACGCCCTGCATCCGGTTGGGAATGGGGAGATCCGGAATGCGCATGGCTTCCCGCATGACCTGGGTGCGCGCCTGATCGGTAAAATCGAGATTGTAATCATCGGGATCTACGTACTCCAGCGGGTCGCAGGCGGGTTCTTCGCTACCGATCAAGATATGATTGCCGGTTTCCGGTCGGGTGTAGACCCCGGTGTCGCTGTCGGAGGTAATCACCCCGCCGTTTTCCCAGTCCACCCCCTCAGGACTGGGCACATGGGCCACCTCTACCCGCAGGGCCCTGGTTTTTATGTTCATTTGATCGATGATGCCGGCCATTGCATTGATGCGGCTGGAGTGGGGTCCGGCCACATTGATGACCACGGGGGCCTCCAGGGTCCGGCCGTCACTCAGGGCGACGCCGGACACGCGTCCGGCGCTTTTGAGAATATCGACAACTTCGGTGTTGAACAAAAAATCAGCCCCGATATGCCGGGCGGCGATTTCCACGTTGTGGGTGGAAAGTTTGGGGTCGCTGATATAGCCGGACTCGGGCGCGAAGACCGCCCCGGTAACCTGCGCGCCGGTAGGTTGCCCGAATTCCGGATCGTCCATACACTTTTGCGGGTAATAGGTCCGCAGGTCCGGCTTGGGAATATAGTCTTGTATCTCTTCCGGTGCGAGCTCAATATAGCCAACACCCAGCGCGTCCAGGGAGGCCATGACTTTTTCCAGGTGGTGGTTGACTTCGGTTTTGAACACCATGGCCCCGGTGTTCTTGTAATACGCCATACCGTGTGGGTCGGCGACTTTCAAATAGCGCGGCCAATTCAGCCAGTAGTAATAGCCTTCCCGGGCGAGGGCCACCCCTTCGGGGGAGGAATAGTAAAACCGGATAATCGCACAACTGCCCGAGGTGGACCCGAACCCGGATCCCCCCAGTTTATCCACGCTCAGCGTTTTAAAGCCTTTACGGGCCAGTTCATAGGCAATGCAGTTGCCGATAATGCCGGCCCCGATGATGATCGCATCGTATGTTTTAGTCGTCATGGATACGTTCCCATTTGAAGCGCAATGTGCGCTAGTTTTTCTTTAATTGGGCAAGGATCTCTTTTTCACCCTCCCTTTGCAGCCGTTCCAGTTCGGCAACAACCTTGGTACTTAGCGGTTCCGGCTTGTGGGATTCCGTAATATGGCGGACCTCTTCTTTCACCCGTTCGGCCATCGACGGTTGACCGGCCGTGTTCCAGGTGTCGATACTCTGGCGATTCAGCAGCCGGGAAACACTCAACTCCTTTCTATGGTTATCGACGGTGTGTTTCTGGGTGATGAAATGGCCGGCCGGCCCCACGGCTTCGATGACCTGTCGGGCAAGGGTTTCCTGGTTAACGGTAATGCCTTCAACAAAACGTTTGGTCATACCGACAACCTCGTTGCCCATCACCAGTTGTTCACATGAACACACCATACCCGAGGCCATGTAGCCCACATCGTGGATCAGGTTCAAGCCGGACAGGCCCTGGCTCAGGATTGAAAAGGTGCCTTCAATGCCCGCCTGGACATCCAGGAGTTTGGAATCCGTTGCCCCGGCCAAGCCCCAGGTGGGCAGATTGAAGGACCGGGCCACCTCGGCCTGGGCGGCTATGCACAGGCTGTTTTCCGGGGCCCCCATGGTCATGATAGCGGTGCGCATGTCCAGAATACCGACGTTCCCACTCATGGCCACCGGGCAGCCTTGCTTGCGCAGCTGGGCAATGGCAATGTGGATCAGGGACTCCGCGGTGATCTGGGCAAGGACACCTGCCAGGGTCACCGGTCCGGTGGCACCGGCGGAAACCGTAGAACCCGGCAGCTGCGGCAGATGCCGGTCAGCGGCAACAAAGATCCGCTCGATAACTGCATCGGGGAAAAAAAGCGGGGCAATGGGTTCCGGGTAGACAATGAGAAACGGCTTTTCACGTAACTGCTCTGCCCCCCCGGCAATCACAGCCGCCATCTCGTAAACATATTCGCACCCCAGGCCAGAGTACCCGATAAATACGGCGGGTTTGGTGGTATTTGCGAAAAGAGCAGGGATTTCGTAAAGTTCGGCTGCATCTCCGGGTACATCCTGGGCGGTGCCCATAGGCATTACCCAATCGATATGCTCGCACGCGTCGGCAACTTTGGCCCCCAGTTCAATATCCTTGATCGTCGTCGGTCGGATTTCACCGGTAAACGCATCCCGGGTGTTCGGACTGGCCGTGGAGGTGCCGAAATAACTCTTTTCGCCCTCTACCTCCAGCGACCGGCGACCGGTGCGGTCGTAAATGGTCCAGCCCTGCGGTGTTGTTACCAGACAGGCCTCAACAATATACCGGGGAATCTTGATATTATCGTCCTTTACCCAGGCACCGGCCTGGCGCATCATTTTGTGGACGTCCTTGTGCCCGCACTTAAACCCCACCTTTTCAATGATATCAAAAGCGGCCTGCCTGATTTCCCAGATTTGGTCGTCCGTCAGGATCTGCATGCTGACGGACCGGGTTTGCGTATTTGAAGACTGTATCAAGGTTGCTTTCCTCCGATTGGTATTGGGTCTCTGACCAAATGTCCGTCCAGAAATGGTAGATTTTTGTCCTGAGCAAGGCCAGTGCGATTTCGAACCCGCATGACTAATGGGTTATTTCGAGGAGTTCAAAAGAGCAATAACGCAACTCAGGGCCAAAAGATGCCGTTTATGGATGGGCATTCGGTTCCGGCGGGATGCCCGTCGCGTTCCATCCCATGGCGTGGTAATATTCCTGCAACATAATCTCGAATTTGGTCCGGGTTAAGCCCGGCTCGCCTTCCGGGCTGAAAAACATGTCCGGAAGAGTGTCCTCAATGTCTCCCTGGGCATGCCGGATATTAAACAGCTTTTCGAGGGCGGCAATTTTTTCTCCAGTTTGAAAAAGATCCGCCCGGGTAAACCGCAACCCGGTCAGCCCCTGGAGCAGCCTGATTTCATGCTCGAGGTTAAAGGATTTCAAAAGGGTCAATACCGGTACTTTACACAACCCCAGGCAATCCACCAGAATATTGGTGGTGATGGCCTTTTTGACCAGATACCCCTTGGCTGCAATGGATTTAATGTTCACGGCTTCGCGGGTTCCAAATTCCTTTTCGGCCTCGTCTGCCGTCCAGCTGTACTCCAAAGACGCATACACATTGTTATAATCGCCACCCCTGCTGGATACCGCGTAGCCCAGGGCACTGCCCATGATGGCCGACGGGTGGTAGGCGGTCAATTCCAGCCCCTTGACATGCGGGGCATGCTTAAATGCACCGTTACCAATAATTTCCGCTGTTTTGCGGATCCCTTGCCCAAGGAGTTTACCAAGCCCCTCGCCGGCCGCTATCTGATGGAGCAAGGTGGTCATCACATCGGCATTGCCCCAGGTAAGATCAAGGTCCCCGGCCAGACGGTCGGGCAGCAGGTTGTTTTCAAACAGATCCATGGCGAAAGCGATCACGGTGGCGGCCGAAGTGGTATCCAGACCCAGCCGCCCGCAGAGATTATCCAGCCGGGTGATCTGATCCAGGTCGAAAAGGCCGCACTTGGGCCCCAGGTTGATGACCGGTTCGAATTCCGGCCGCGTGAAAAGTTCAGCGGTCGCATTTTTGTCCAGTTTGAGTTCAGCCTTGCACTGCACCGGGCAGCGAAAGCAGCCGCTGGACCGCACCTTGCTGGTACCCAGCCGGCGGCCATCAACGTTTTCAATCTTTTCGGTCCCCACCCGGCGATAATTTTGAGTGCCCATGATGCCGAAATCGTTGGCCCACTTGACATAACCCGCCCCTCCGAACCTGGAAAAGAATTTGAATTCGGCCGACTTTTTAATGGCCGCGGCATAGGTTTTGACAGCCTCTTTCTGGGCAGCCGTAACCGCTGCAAAATAGCGGCGGTCACCTTTGGCAACCACGATGGCTTTCAGGTTTTTCGAACCCATGACCGCCCCCAACCCGGTGCGGCCGGCGGCGTGATCCCGTTCGGTCATGATGGCGGCAAACCGGACAGCGTTCTCCCCGGCGGGGCCAATGGTCAGGATCCTGAGCTTTTGATCTGCGTAGGTCTGTTTCAGGATGTCCTGCGTTTCGAATGCATCGCACCCCCACAGGTGGGCGGCATCTTCAAGACGGGCGCCGGTGGCGTCGATATATAGATATACCGGTTGGGGCGACCGGCCGGTAACGGCAATGGACCCCACGTCGCAGGAACGCAGCCAGCGCCCGGCATACCCCCCTACGTTGGAGCTGCCCAATATACCGGTCAACGGGGAAAGGGCGTTCACATGCAGGCGGGCCGACCCCGGTGCGGACGACCCCGTCAACAGGCCGCAGGAAAACAGTAATACATTATCAGGGCCAAGCGGGTCGGTACCCTGGGCGAGGTGATGATAGAGATACCAGACATTAAACCCACGCCCCCCAATGTGCGCCAGACCGGGTTCGGGCATTGTTGAAAAATGGCAATGCTTTGAGCTGAGGTCGACCGTCAGCAACCGGCCGAATTGTTTTGCTGTGTCTATCTTTCTGTCTCCTCTATCATCGGGTTGACTAGGAGCTATCAAAAAAGCCCTTAAGATACCCTCTACCCGCGACAATGTCAATGGCTGAAAGCCAATAGCTTATCCGAGTTTGTATTGCCAATTATTTTTTTATATCGATACGTTAAGACCCCTTTCTGCCTCCCGGGGCCTCCCGGCTGAAATCGCGTCATTCCTTGGTAAACACCACCTGCGGATGCATAGGGGGGCAGCCATGTACTAAAAGGACCGGAAATTGAATAAAGCCAGCTTGAAAAAGCAAGAGGAACCAAAGGCCTTGTCTTGATGGAAACTGAATAGCGTGGGTATTGTCTTTCCGGGCGAGGCCGCGCAAGGCTTCCATCGGGTTGGTGAAATCTGCCACAAGAAGTCAAAACTGTCAAGGCTAAAGATTTTCATTGATACTTTTCATTACATTTTTATCGGTTAGCTTGTAAATTGGGCAGTTAATAGTCGCATTACCGCACTTTGACAACTTGGCCTGTCAAATTTAGCAGGTGCTTGACACTGTACACCATAAATGTAACAAAGCTGAAAGGTTAAACTCTTTAGCCGCGGGAGACCCCATGGACAACGCCACCACTCCGTTGAACCGGGCCATTAAAAGGCACTATCCCAACCTGACCGCCAAGGGCAAACAACTGGCCGAATACGCCCTTTCAAACCCCGAAAAAGCCGTCTTTATGACCACCCGGCAACTGGCTGCTGCCGTCGCGGTGAGCGAAGCCACGGTGGTCCGTTTCGTCCGTCAATTGGGGTACGCCAGTTATGGTCTCTTTATCGAGGCCCTCAAAAAGCTTATCGATACCGAACTCACCTTGATAGACCGGAGCCGCCTGGCCGATTCGGTTGTGCGTAGTGACGACGCGGAGCTTGAAAAGATAGCCAATCAGGACATCGAAAATATCCGCGCCATGCTCAAGTCGCTAGATTTAACGGAAGTCAAGAGAATCCGGCAAATATTAAGGGAAGCGGCGGCCGTATATATTATTGGCGCCCGGCTTTCATATGCCCCTGCTTTTTACATGGGCTGGACCATGGCCAAGATCAGAAAGCATGTGAACATACTGAGCGGCAGTGATCGCACAACCATCGATCGGCTGATTTTTGCCTCGCCGGAATCTGTGGTAGTGGTTATCGCTACCTCGCGCTATCCCAATGAATTGATCCGCATAGGCAAACTGGTCAAGCGCCAGAAACTCAAGCTGATTCTGCTGACCGACAGTTCGGCCTGTCCGCTGATTCAGTTCAGTGATCATGTCCTGATTGCACCGTTCAAAACCATCCCCTTTTTGGGAAATCCGACGTCGCTGATCTGCATGATCAACTACCTAGTGCATTCCCTGGCGGCCGACATGGGTGCCAAACTGAAACCACATCAGGAAAAGCTCGAAAAGGCTTACCTGGAGAATGATATTCTTTTTAACTACTAGCGCTACTTGCGGGTTTCATGGCGGAGCATGTGGACATAACCATCAGCCCTTTTAATACCAGGGGCCGGGTGGATAAGGGGGCCACGGTTTTTGAGGCTGCCGCGCAACTCGGTGTGGCCCTGCGCTCTGATTGCGGGCAGAAGGGCACCTGTGGAAAGTGCCGGGTGGTGGTAGACAACCCCGCAAACCTGATTCCGGTTGAAATACTTGAGCAAGAACGACTGTCCGCATCACGGATAGCTGCCGGACACCGTCTGGCCTGCCAGGCGCGACTGACCGGTCCGGTAACCATCACTATCCCCAAAGACCTGCTCAGCGACCTTGAAGTGTTCACCAAAACCGCTGTCGCTGGTACCGATGAGGTAAACCCGGCGGTCCGTAGATTTCACCTGCCACCGGACAGATTCGTACCACAGGCGGGTGATGGGCGGCATGACCCGACGGAGAGCCTGGTCCGCGCGGCGCAACGCGCCTGGCCGCAAGCACTGCGTTTCAACACCCGGCCGTCCCTAGAGGGCCTGACGCAAGAAGATCTCCTGAACGCCGGTGCTACCCTGGTCCAGCACGCCGACCGAGGGGTGACCACGATCCTTAAAGGCAACCAGACCACTAGTCTCGGTCTTGCCGTGGATGTCGGGACAACCACCCTGGCTGTCTACCTCTGCGACCTATCAACCGGCCGGGTACTCTCCGCTGCGGCGGCAGCCAACCCGCAACGCCGATTTGGTGAAGATGTCATTGCTCGTATTGCGGCCATCCAGGCCGATGCAGACAGCCTGGACAAGCAGCAAGCCCAGGTGGTCGCAGCCCTGAACGATCTGATTACATCCACTCTGGCGGCGGCCGGCCAGAAGAAGGCGGCCGTCGACGACCTGACGGTTGTCGGCAATACCACCATGGAGCACATTCTGGCCGGCTTGAATCCGGGCAGCATCGGCCTGGCCCCCTATCACCCGGTGACCTGTAAGCCGGTTTTCACCACGGCCCGGAATTTAGGCCTGGCCTTGCTGCCCGCCACCCCGGTCTATATCTTTCCGGTCATTTCCGGTTTCCTGGGAGGCGATATCCTGGCGGCCGCGCTGGCCGACCGGCCCTATGCGCGCCATGGCGCCACTTTGCTCATCGACATCGGGACCAATGGAGAACTCTTGCTATGCAATGGGTCGGACCTGTGGGCCACGAGCTGTGCCACGGGTCCGGCCTTTGAAGGCGCCCAATTATCCAGCGGCATGCGGGCGGCTGTGGGGGCGGTCACAAGTGTCAGGGCGGATCCGGCCCGCCCTGACCGGATGCACTTTGAAACGGTTGGAAACACGGATCCCATCGGCTTCTGCGGATCCGGGATCATCGATGCCCTGGCGGCCATGCGCAAAACCGGCATCACCCTTCAAAACGGTACGTTCAACCCGGACAGTCCCTATGTTCACAGTGACCCCCAAGGTGTGGGCCGCAGCTTCAAACTGCCGGGCAGTGATCTGCAGATCACGCTCAAAGATGTCCGGCAGGTCCAACTTGCCAAAGCTGCCCTGCGGGTAGGCATTCAGGTGCTTTTAAAACATGCTGGCGTCACGCGCCTGAACCGAACCACCCTGACGGGGGCTTTTGGCGCCGCGTTCAACTGGCACAGCGCGCGCGACATCGGCCTGCTGGCTCCCGGCAACCTGCACGGTGACGTCGCCAGTGCTCCGAACCTGGCCGGAGCCGGTGCAATTAAGGCCCTGCTCAATATTCAGCGCCGGGCGGAAATCGAAGCCCGTGCCCCGGATGTTAAATTTATTGACCTGGCCGCCGAACCTGATTTTACAACCCGGTTTTCCGAGGCTACCCGGTTTCCAAAGCTATCCCCTGAGGCCTGACTCATGCCGACCATGCTCGCCACCGTACACTCATTTTTTGCTCCGCTGTTGGCCATTACGATCCTCACCATGGGGGCCGGCCTTTTGAATAGCCTGCTCAGTGTCAACATGAGCCTGTCCGGCTACTCCGAGCAGATCATCGGGCTGGTCATGTCGTGCAATTACGTGGGCATCACCCTGGGAATCTTTTTCTGCCAACCGGTGGTCCAACGGGTGGGTCACATCCGGGCTTTCGCAGTGTTCGCCGCTCTGTTAACGGCCGTGGCCCTGCTGCATGGTATCTTCCCGGCCGCCTGGTTATGGGCCTTGTTCCGGATCTGTAGCGGCCTATGCATCACCGGGTTGTTCATGGTGATCGAAAGCTGGCTGAATGAGAAAGTTGAACCCCAGATGCGCGGACGCCTGTTGTCCATCTACATGATCCTGGTTTACTTCGGCAACGGCAGCGGTCAGTTCCTGCTCAATGTCAGCGATGTGCAGAGCAAGGGCATTTTCATGCTGGCCGGCATCCTTTTTGCCATGTGCCTGGTGCCCATCTCCATTACCCGGGCCGTCCATCCGCAGCCTCTGGAAGTGCCCCGCTACAACTTGCTCAAACTTTTCCGTCTGGCGCCTTTCAGTATGGTGGGCAGTTTTACCGCCGGTATGATCAACAGCTCCTTTTACTCGATCGGCCCCATGTTTGCCTTGAAAATCGGCCTCCAGATCGCCCAGGTGGCCTGGTTTATGAGTCTGACCGTATGGGCGGGCCTGCTGTTTCAATGGCCGGTGGGCCAGCTGTCGGACCGACTCGACCGCCTGACCGTTTTGTCGCTGCTGGGGCTTGCGGTACTGCTGGTCAGCCTCGCCATTTCCACGCTGGGCATGCTGAGCTTTCCTATCCTGTTGCTGCTGACCGTCTGTTTCGGCGTGGTTTTCACCATCTACCCGGTGGCCATGGCCCGGGCCCAGGACAACATTGACAAAAAGGACATTGTGCCGGTCAGCGGCGCTTTGATCCTGTTCTTCGGGCTGGGGGCCTGCCTGGGGCCGATCCTGTCTTCCGCGCTGATGGCCCGGATCGGCCCCTGGGGCTTTTATCACTTCACGGCAATATGCGGTGGACTTCTAGGCGGGGCCGCCTGGATCTGTCGTAAGAAATTACGGATTAAAACCGATGACCAGGTACCCTATGTTCCTATCCCGAAGACATCGCCGGTCATCAGTACCCTGGACCCCCGGTTAGAGCCAGTTACCGGCCGCGAACAAGAGTAAATGTAATCTGTCTTCAAAAGGAGGGCCAAATGCCTACCGGCGGACTTACGGGCGGACTTTACAAGCCCCTGACCGATCAGGAAATTGAAACCATTCATCATAAAGCGCTTGATATCCTTGAACAGGTGGGGATTGAATACGAAGACGACCTGGAAGCGCTTGACATGCTAGCAAGGGCCGGTTGCGACATTGATCAACATGCCGGCAGGATTTATTTCCCCCGCGACATGGTCACAGCAATGGTTGCCAAAGCACCACACGAATTCACGCTTTACAGCCGGGATGGGGAAAATGACCTGCATTTAGGCAAAGATCGTGTCTATGCCGGAACAGGCGGCACTACGGTCCAGATTCTTGATTTGGATACCGGCAAAATCCGGGGACCCCGACTCGACGATCAGTACCGTATCGCCAAACTGGTGGATACACTTGATAACATCCATTTTTATCAAAGTGCCGTCGCGCCCCTTGATATCCCCGTCGAGCGATATGACCCCAACATTCTTTTTGCCGCCATGATGGGTACCCGCAAACACATCATGTTTGGATGTAATTTTCGCGCGGGCCTCGTGGAAGCCTTTAACATGGCCGCCCTGGTCATCGGGAACAGCGAGACTTTAAGGGAAAAACCGGTCTTCTCGATTTCCGCCGGAGCCATCATAAGTCCCTTGAAGTTCTGCTCACAGAGTGTGGCCAATGTACAACAGGCGGCAATCCTGGGAATACCCACCACCATTACCACCGCGCCCATGAGCGGTTCTACAGCGCCCATGACGATGGCCGGCACCCTGCTGCAATCCCATGCCGAAGAGCTTGCCGGCCTGACCGTCCACCAGTTGACCGTACCGGGGGCACCGGTTTTGTATGGCGCCCTGCCGGCCCGAGCGGACATGAAAACCCTGGGATATCGAGGCGGTGCCATAGAGTGTGGCATGATGCAGGCTGCCCAGCACCAGCTCAGCCGGCACATCGGCATCCCCAACTACGCGTCTTCGGGACTGAGTGATGCCAAAATACCGGATGCCCAGGCAGGCTGGGAAAAGGCCTTTACGACCCTGTTATCAGTCATGGGGGGGAACAATTACCTTCACCACGCCGCCGGAATGCTGGAATCGATGAATGCAGTCGCTTTTGAACAATATATCATTGATGACGAAATCATAGGGGCCAGTTGCAGGGTATTGAAAGGGATTCAGGTCGATACGGAGCATCTCGCTTTTGATGCCATCAAGGAGGCGGGGCCGGGGGGGCACTACCTGACAAGCCCCCATACGTTGAAACATATGCGCAGTGAATATTTTGCAGGCAATGGTATCAGTCACACCGGGAGCAGAAGTTCCTGGGAAAAGGATGGCGGCCGGGATGCCTGGCAACGCGCCAATCAAAAGGCTCGGGCCATTATCTATGCGGACACTGCTCCCCGGATAAATCAAGATATAGAGGCCCGCATCAGAGAGCAGTTTGATGTTGCCCTTTATATCAGCCACTCGACATCGTAGAACCATCGCCTTGCTTAAAATCGACTTCGACCTTAAAATGGTGAAGGCCAAAAATGGATGGATGCAATTAACCCGATACCTCATTAGAACTATTCAAAATGTCGGTTTCGAAGACAAAAGCAATTGAGCTTGCAGATGCTGTCCACACGTTTCTATCCAACCTGGACAACGTGCCCTTATCCCGATTTCTGGCCAACTGGCCGTCACAACCTTATAACACCCGCGAACTCGCCCCGCACAGTCTCCCTGTGGTTGCCTGCCTGCCGATGCTGGCTGGGGCAGCAGATAAAAGAACCGCCGTGATCGTTAAAAAGCTGGCCGCCGCGGCTAAACTTCTTTTCTGGGGGCAAACCTACACGCAAGCGGATTTCGGGCAAGATTTTTTACAAAATTACGGCTGGACCGAGTTGATCGGGTTGCGCGGTCCCATTGCCAGCGGTGTGATTGCCTGTGGTTTCCTGTTGTTGGGCCCGGATGCGCTCTATCCCTGTCACAGTCACACCGCAGAGGAAATCTACCTGCCCCTGAGCTCACCGACGTTCTGGACACAGGGCGAAGACGACTGGGTATCGCGACCGCGCGGCAGGCCGATCTATCACCGGTCGGGATTGGCCCACGGCATGCGGACCGCATCTACCCCCTTGCTGGCGCTGTACCTCTGGCGCGGGGGTGACCTGACCCAGAAATCGCAGATTAAATAGAGCTTACGAAACGAAATTGTTAGGAACCCCCATGCAAAGTACCATCAAACCACAGGACCTGAGAAATTTGCTCACCGACTATGTGCAGGCCTACCCGGGGACATACCATGAACGCCCTATCTGGCGATCGCCGCTGCTCGTCACTGCCCGGGCCGATGACCGCTTTGACCGGCTGCCCGAAATTGCCGCCCGGGACCACATGCTCCCGTCTGACCTGCTGGCTGAAGCCAGGACGGTCGTGGTTTTCTTTTTTCCGTTTAATAAGGAACTGGCCGTTGAGAACCACAAAGGGGAAACCCCTTGCCGAAACTGGGGTTTTGCCTATGAAGCCGCCAATCGGCTCATCAACCGGGCCAGTGAATATCTGCAGGCCTTTTTTGAGGAGCGGGGCTACCGGGTCGCACTTACTCCAGCCACCCACAACTTCAACGAAGTGGACCTCGTCGCCCGCTGGTCCCACAAACACCTGGGCTACCTGGCCGGGTTGGGCCGTTTCGGAGTGAACGCCCAGTTGATCACGCCCTCCGGGTGCGCCGGCCGGATGGGCAGCCTGGTGACGGAAGCTGACCTGGGTGATGCCCCTTTGGTCAAGGTACCGGAACTGTGCCTGCATAAAAACGGCCAGAAGTGTCTGGTGTGCCTCAAGCGTTGTCCGGTGGGCGCCGTGTCCAAGGCCGGCATTGACCGGAGGCTGTGCTGGGAGCGGTTGAAATCGAACATTGCCAACCTGGAGGCGCTGGCCGGGCTGGACAGTGAGACCCACGTCTGCGCAAAATGTCAGGTCCTGGTACCGTGCAGCCTCAAAGTGCCACCCCGCGCAAAGGGGACATCCCGGGAAGGATGACAAGCAGCGTGGGGACAAAAATGATTAGATTAGGTCACATTGCGGCTGATGTTAAACTTCTTGATTTTGTAATATAGCAGTTGACGGGAAATGCCCAGGGCTTTGGCGGTCCGGGTGATATTGCCCTGGTTGGCGGCCAGGGTATCTGCGATAATCGTCTTTTCATGGACGGCTGTGGTTTTGATCAGCCCGGCATTGCGGGTCGCCGGCAGCACTGCTTTCCGGGCCGGCTGCTCTTCGGGTCGGGCTTTCACGGACCAGTTCGAAAAGTGGCTCTGCAGGTGCCTGGGCTGGATGTCAGCGTCGGTCCCCACCACGTTCATGGCGCCTTCGATCACGTGCTCGAGTTCACGGACATTGCCGGGCCAGTTATAAACCTTGAAAAGTTCCATCACTTCACCAGAAATTCGTTTGACATTTTTGCCCAGCAGGGCATTGTGCTTGGCGACAAAGTGCTCCACCAGCATTTCCAAATCACCCATCCTTTCCCGGAGGGGCACAATATGGATGAACACCACTCCCAGGCGGTAATATAGATCCGAGCGCAAGGTGCCGTCCGTGATGGCCACGTGGGGGTCCTTGTTCACCGAGCTGATGATCTTCAGGTCGATTTCTATCTCTTCCAGGGCTCCCACCCGCCGGATGCGCTTTTCCTGAACACTGCGCAAGATTTTACTTTGTAGCCCGACCGGCATAGAATTGACTTCATCAAGGAAAATGGTGCCCTTGTTGGTTCTTTCAAACAGGCCGGCCTTGTTCACCGAACCGGTGAAAGCGCCCTTTGACGTACCAAAGAGGATGCCTTCCAGAAGATTTTCGGGAATGGCGGCGCAGTTCACCGGGGTATATTTGCGGGCACTACGCGAGCTGTGGTTATGAATCGCCCGGGCAAAGAGTTCCTTGCCGGTGCCGGTCTCGCCGAAGAGCATCACAGGCGACGGGGTACCGGCGGCCATGCGGGCTGATTGGAGTGCGTCGACAAAGGCCGGTTCCGCGCCGATAATTCTTTCAAAAGTGATGGATGCAATATCAAACTGGCGATTATTATCCGGCAGCGGCATGGCAGCCATGGTCTCCGCCATGACATGGTAATCCTTGACGAAACAGATTGCGCCGACCAGTTTGTCCCGGTTGAAAATGGGCATCACCGTGTGAATGGTATTGGCAAACTTGCCCATGCGGGTGTGGTAGTAAATGGGCTCATCTACGATGGCGGTCCGTTTTGCCAGGCACTGCATCACCAGGCTGGTGGTGTTGTCGAGGTCGTAGATATCCGTGATCTTTTGTGAGAGCGCTTGGTCCGGCGGCATTTCATCGATCCGGGACATGGCCTGGTTGTAGTAGACAATGACCCCTGCGGCATTCGTGACGAGCACACCGTCACTGAACTCATCGAACAACGACAGATAATTGGTACTGTCGAGATCAAGTAAGAAGCGCCCTGGTCTGTTTTTCTTGGATTCAGTCATTTTCCAGCTGTTTGGTTAACTCCGGTATCACTTCCAGGGCATCGGCAACCGCGAAGTAATCGCAGTTGGACATGATGGCGGCCTGCTCATCCGTGTTGATGGCGATTACCATACCCGCCGTTTTCATCCCGGCAAAGTGCTGTACCGAGCCGGAAATACCGCAGGCAATGTAAACCCGCGGGCTTACCTTCTCACCAGTTTGGCCCACCTGCATGGGGTAAGGCACCCAGCCGGAGTCAACCGCCACCCGGGAAGCGCCTACCGCGGCATTGAGTTTTGCGGCACACTGGTAAAGGAGGCTGAAATTTTCACCATTGCCCATTCCCCGCCCGCCGGAAATAATAACATCTGCCTCAGCCAGATTAATCTCGGCCATATCGTCTGCTTGGTCGGTTCGCAGCACCTTGAAACCGCTCGCCTCCAGATTACGGCCTTCAAAAGAGACAACCTCGGCCGCAACCGGTGCGGGCACGGGGTCAGTAACATTGGGTCGGATGCCGAAGATTAGATTCTCACCGGTGACTTCTATGGTGGCCATCGTCTTGCCAGAATACTGGGAGGTCCGGGCTGCCCTCTGATGGAACGCCACCGCGACACAATCCATAACCAGCGGTGCATCCAGGAAAGCTGCGATTCGGGGGAGAAGATCTTTGCCGTTGGCAGTGGAGAGACCGCAAAGGGCTTCGATATCGAATGCACTAACCGCCTGAACCATTGTTTTTGCCATGACGACCGGATTTTGCTGTTGTTCGGCGTCCAGGGACAGGGCTACAATCCTGTTAATACCATACGTTTCCAATTCCGCCCTGACCGCTGCGACCGGAACATCGGTGACCAAGGCCGTCAACCGGGCATCAGCCGCCCGCGCCAGGGTGATCATGCCCAGATTGGCACTTTTCAGGTTCCCGTTCTCCGTCTCGATCAAAACGCCGATGTTTTTCATTTGAGGACCTTGGCTTCTTCTTTCAAGATGGTAGCAATCCTGGCAGCGATCTCTCGGGGTGTACCGCTGATCTGACGGGGCGCACGGGCCTGTACGAGCGGCTCCAGTTCAACTACGTAGGCGCTGCCCGGCGGAGTATCGATCGCCAGGTCGCTTAGCGCCACCACCTGTATCGGTTTTTTGCGGGCTTTGACCACATCGGGAAAAGTGGGATAGGCGGGCGTGTTCAGCCCGCGTCCGGCCGCCACCACGCACGGCGTGGCCAGTTCGCAGGTCCTGGTCCGGCCACCGGCCAGTTCATAGGTGACGACCGCCCGGTCATGCTCAACCGTGACAGCGATAGCATTGGTCACAACGGGAAAATCGAACAGCGCCCCGATACGAAACATGGTTTGCATCCCTTCGGCATCGATGGACTCCTTGCCCGTCAGGATGATTCCGGGCGAACCGTCCTGCTCAATAGCCGCTTTCAGGGCTCGCGCAGTAGACATGCTATCGGTTACTTCTCCGGTTTCGATCAATAGTCCCCGGTCGGCCCCCATGGCCATGGCCGACCGGATTGTTTTCTCCGCGTCGCTTTTCCCAAGACAGACCGCTATGATTTCGGCGCCCGCAAATTGCTTTTTTAATGCCGCCGCTTCCGTGACAGCATGCTCGTCATAAGGGTTGAGTAAAAAAGCAATCTTCTCGTCAATGGAGGTGTTATCAACGATAGTGATGTTGGCCGCAGAGTCGGGCACATGTTTCACACATACATAAATTTGCATGTTGCTTATCCGTCTTCAGCAAACCGGTAGAGATTAAGCGCGGATACCTTTTCCGGCACCCTGTCTTCAAGGGGCCGTGGGAAACCGCCAGAGGCAGAGCCGGATGGATCTGGCGGCGCTGCCTCTGGAAGAAAAAACATGTATCCGGCAACCGGGGACAACTCCCGTCACCGCAGGTTATCCATTCACCGAGAAACTGGAATTATAGTTGATCTCCCGCTTCCGGGAAAAGAAACCGACATTGGTAGAGCGCCCGATATATTTAAATGCATACTGAAACGGCTCGTTATCATGGTCCAGCCCTTTCTCACAGTTGTCGATCAGCTCCGCCATCATGCGGCCCACCACCGGCGCGTTCTTGTACTGGTTGCCGGAAGTTCCGATAGCCATGTAAAAACCGGCCAGGTCGGACTTGTCGTAAATCGGAATCCAGTCATCGGAACAATCGTAGAGGTCCACGACCCCCTTGGGCTGATTGGGCACCGGCAGGGTCGGAATTCTCTTGCCCAGCCGGTAGCACTGGGCTTTCCACTGCTCATCAGTGAGGACATTGTCAAGGCCGTGGCCGCCTTTCCCGGCATAGAACTCATCCGGATCCACCCATTCCTGGGGATCGCATTCCGGATCTTCACTGCCGATCAAAAAGGTGTTGCCCACTTCCGGCCGGACGTAACAGCCGATATCACCATCAGACATATGGTAGCCGTCGTTGAGGTAATCATAGTCATCCGGCGAGGGGCAGTACATGACTTCATGGCGCAGGGCTTTGGTTTTGATATTGCAACCTTCCCACACACCCTCGGCCATCTGGTTTATTTTGTAGGAATGTGGACCGGCCACATTGACCACGATGCCGGCATCGATTTGGGTGCCGTCCTTCAGGGTAATTCCGGAGACTTTGCCGCCTTCACTGCGCACAGCCACCACTTCGGCATTGAACTTGAACTCAGCGCCTTTGGCTTCCGCGGCGCGCATGATGTTGTGGGCGGACAAGGCCGGATCGTTCACATACCCGCCCTCCGGACAGAAAATTGCGCCCTCTACAAACTCGGTGGGTTCGTCGAAGAACTTGGGATCTTCCGGGCGCCTTACCGGCCAGAATTTGTGCAGATCGGCCACGGGAACCTTTTCCAGGAGCGTTTCCCGGTCCCACTCTTCGTACTGGACGCCCACTTCATCGTAATTCTGCTTGACCTTGCGCCAGTCGTGCCCTTCGGATTTAATCAGGATCGAACCGGTATTCATGTACCGAGCCAGACCCTTTTCATCTTCGACCCGGTCTAGGTAATTCTCCCAGTCCAGCCAGTATTTGAATCCTTCATAGGCCATGGCCACGCCGTCGGCTGTAGAATAGTGGGCCCTGACGATGGCGCAGGAGCCGGATGTGGAGCCTTCCCCCGCATCAGGCAGTTTATCCACGTTCAGGGTCTTATAACCCATCTTGGTGAGTTCATAGGCAATGGGGGCGCCGATGACACCCGCACCGATAATAATGGCATCGTATTTCGCGTTCATGATCATCCTCTCCTTGGTAAGCCGCCGGGCGGCTGTTGCTTTCTTATCCGCGGCCGGTCAAAACCGGCGGCTGATAGGGTTTGCGGGTTTATGGCTCGTCCGTTGTCACAAGCCCCGAAACCATTGTGTGAAACGGTGCTCTCCGGCCGGCCTGAGCCCGAACTCTTCACCGGCCGCCATGATCGCGTGGATCATGTCCCGCCCGTACCCCCGCGAGCAGGTGAGGACCAGACCGGCTGCGTCCGCATCCCGGTTCAGGGTTACGATCTGGCAGGGTACATGGGCAAATGGCCCCTGGTATAAAAATGGGGTCTGCCAATCGGGCGCCATAAAGTCCAGGGCCGTTAATTTTTCACAGATACTAAAGACCTGCGCTCCGATCAAGGCAATAAACAAGGTGGCCTCGGCCACATCCGTGTATTCCGGTTCACCGGGAAGGTCAGGACGCTCGCCGTTCAGATGATAGAGAGAGACCTGGGTCCGGTTCATCCGGTTGGTCAGGAAACCGTTGGCAATAAGCGACCGGCCGGGAATTTCCGGAACGGTTATTCCGAACGGGTTTTTTGAAGCCAGGTCTGAGGACTGCAAGTCCAGCCGGGGCCGGTGACTCAAGTCCACCAGGTAGGGTCCCGGGCCCTCATCCTGGTATTCCAGTACAACCTGCCAGTGGTCCCGCGCTTCTGTTTTAAGCGGCGTCCCCGGCAACCCAACCGGTGAGATTCTCTGTATTGCATTCATACTGATTCCTTACATTTTCATGCGTTTGCCTTCAGTATCATAAAAAGGCATTTTGACAACTTCGCCATAGATCAGTTCACCGCCGCATTCATCTTCGAAAAACGCCAACCGGGTACCAACCCCGGCAAGTTCCGCTTCAACCAGGGCCATGCCCACGGCTTCATTGAGGGTAAAGCTGTCGCGGGCCGTGCAGGCGTAGCCACGGATAGCCTGATCCACGATCACCGCCCCATCGCGGGGAGCCCGGCCGTTGTTTTCCATTTTAAAACCCACCAATTTCAGGCGCGACGGGTCATTTTCAGCCTGGCGCAGGGCCACGGCGCCGACTTTTTTCGCAGCGGTATTTTGACGGTCCCAGAGAAAACCCAACCCCACATCCAAAAGATTGGTGCGTTGCTCTGATTCCTGTCCCAGGATGATGTGGCCCTTTTCCATTCGCAGCACATTCTGGGCTTCCACCCCGAAGTTGCGGATATCAAATTCCTTACCCGCCTCTTTCAGCGTGCCCCAGACCGACTGCATGTAGGAAGACGGCACGTGCAGCTCATAGGAAAGCTCGCCCACGAATCCAAGACGCATGGCCCGCACCGGGATGGTATTTTGTATTTTGAACTCTTTGTATTCAGAAAAACCGAAATCTTCATTGGTCACATCGATGTCCACCACCTTGGCCAGCACCTTTCTGGCATTGGGCCCGGACAGGTTGATGACCCCCAGGGAATCGGTCAGGTTGACCAGGGCAAAATCCCACCCGTCGTAACGGGTGTGGTAGCGGATCCATTCCACCGTCTGCCCGGCTCTGGCCGTCGAGGTGGTGAAGTAGTAATCGTTGTCCGCCAGTTTGACCACCACCCCGTCGTCAATGACGCAGCCGTCATCGTTGCACATGGCCGAGTATTTAATCCGCCCTTCGCGCACTTTGGCCATGTCGGACACGTAGACCCTTTGCAGCGCTTTTAAAGCATCCGGCCCGTGAATCCGGAACTTCCCCAGGGTAGAGCCGTCCAGCATCCCCACGTTGTTGCGGACATTTTCAATTTCTGCTTTGCAAGTAAAGTCTTCGGAGAAATAGCGGGCTCGCTGCCAAACACCGATATTTCTGAAGATACCGCCGTCCCGGCGCTGCATGGCATCCATGGGCGTCTGTTTGAACATGATATGATTGACACCGGCATATGTTGCAATCCGGGTGGGTACCAGGGGTGAACGCACCGTCGTGGGCCGGATGGTAATATCGGAGAGCGCCTGGTATTTGGCCGCATACAAGGGGAGGTTGTGTCCCGGAATACCGCCCTGGCCGGGCCCCAGTCCGGCACCGGAAAAACGTTTGATCAGTTCGGGGACATCAAATCCCTTGTCAATGGCCTGTTTGACATTTTTTATGGTTGTGTCTTCATCGAAACAGATAAAACTCTTGCGCCCCTTGACAGGGGCGGTGACGAACTTGGTCCCCCGGGCCGGGCCGGGCAGATTTTCGAGCTCAGTCCGGACCGCCGTAACCGCTGCATCCACATCCGTCCCGCAATCCCGGGCCGCCCGCAGACCGGCCTGCCGACCCGAGGCCTCAATGGCCAGGCTGTTGTCCAGTCCCAGCATGCGGCCGGCCGCGTACATCTTCGCGGGCAGTTCGGCCGGCAGGAAATAACCGGTGTGATGATCGTACTGCAGTTTGGCTTGCGCCACGGTCAGGGCCCCGGTCACCGGCGTCAAGCCGGCGGAAGCCACTAATAGGTCACAAGCGAGGGTTTGGGCTGCCGTACCGTCGATACTTGTCAGGGTCACCTTTTTCACCTGTTTCCCGTGGGCCCGCGAGGCCACCCAGCCCCTGAGAATGTTAATCCCGCGGTCACGCAGCGCCTGGAGCAGGCCCTCATCCTGCCCGTCTTCGCGGACATCCGCCAGGCACGCAATCGGTAATCCCAGGTCGTGCAGGGTAAGGGCCGCTTCGAGCCCCAGGTCGTGACCGACGCTGAACACGGCGTTGCTGCCGGGCAGCAGGCCATACGTATGGGCCAGCCGCGCGGCACAGTTCACCTGCATCACCCCCGGGCGCTCATTGTTTTCAAAAATCAGGGCCCGCTCAATACAGCCGGTGGCCACCACCACGGCCGTAGCCCGAATTTCAAGATAACGTTCATCAAATGGGTCGGTATCTTTGCCGATCTGGAATCCGGTGATCAGGTTATTGTTGTAAGCCCCCACCATGGAAGTGTGGGTGAAGACCCGGATATTATCTGCCGCTTCAACTTCACGGGCCAGTTGCCCGGCCCGCTCGTGAAGGGTCTGACCGTCTGTATAAGCCGCCGTGCGGTAGTCAAAATGACCGCCCAGCCAGGGTCGGGCTTCCAGCAGAATGACCCGCGACCCCTGCTCGGCGGCTGCCAGGGCCGCGGACATGCCGGCCGGACCGCCACCCAGAACGCAAACATCCGCGGTGGGATAGATCTCGTCGTAGGTGCCCGGCATCTGGAAATCGGGCGCCAGCTTACCGATCCCGGCCGCTTTGCGGATCTGGCGCATGGCCAGCGGCCAGATCATGGCGGGTTTGTGCATGGTGTGATAATAAAACCCGGCGGGCATGGCCCAGTCCAATTTGTCTAAAAACCCCAGCAAATCGTAGGCGGCCGATCCTTTGACATTCTGTTCCTTGATGACCATTCCGGACTTCAGCAAAGTGTTTTCAGTCCGTACGTTGGGAATACCATCAACTTCCATGAGGGTATTGGAACACTCCCCATCGAGGCTATAAAGACCGCGGGGGCGGTGATACTTCAAGCTGCGGGCAAATAGTCGCACACCGTTGGCGTATAAAGCCGTTGCCACGGTATCGCCCTGGACGCCGAAATATTCCTTGCCCTTATATTTAAAAGGAATCTTGGTATTGCCGTCTATTTTCAATGTGGGCAGATGATCGAACCTATTCATCATTGGTTGGCCTCCGGCTGCTCCGCTTCAAGGTTGGTGGTCGTATCCCGGAATATGGTAAACCAAGCCCCGCACCCGTCGCGGTGGAACCACCACTCCTGCTGAACACCCGCCACGCACTTGTTGAGGTGCACATAGTCACACCAGGTTTCAGGGGTCAGGTCTTGCTCTGCGGGCCGGGGCCCCTTTTCCTCGCCGCCGTAGCGGAATTCATACCCGTTGCGGGGGCCGCAGATCGGGCAGGTAATTGTCAACGCCATCGCTTGTTCTCCTTAAAGCGTCAATTTGTTTATTTTTGTTGGTGCCCGTTCACAAATGGTAGATTTTGGTTCAGAGCAAGGCCTGAGCGATTTTGAAACCGGAGGCATAGCAATTGCTATGTTGAGGATTTCAAAAGGGCGAAAACGCCGCTCTGGACCAAAAGATGCCGTTTGTGGACGGGCACTAGTTGTCCGGGCTATAGCTGACCAGCGCGGCCGTTTCACCCATGAGGCGGTGCTCCTGGTAACGTTTCAGAGCAAAGGGCTTGAGCATGTCCGGACAGGTGTTGGTCGCCATGAATTCGGCCATATATTTGCCCACAGCGGAGCAGGATTTGAAGCCGAAGTAGCCCCACCCGCAATCCATGAAAAACCCCTCTATCTGGTTGTTGCCGTCCATGATGGGGGCCATATCCGGGGTCATGTCCGCCAGCCCGCCCCAGATGCGCATGAACCGTACCCCCCGCAGACAAGGCAGGAATTCGGACAATGCCTCCGCCTGGTGCTTGATGTAATAGGCAGTGTTCAAGGTCGTATAGTTCGGCCACGGATCCATGTGCGCCCCGGTGGCAATCTCTCCTTTCAGGGTCTGGTTGGCATACGCATGATACGCTCCGGATGACACCACATGATTGAGCAGTGGTTTCAAAGGCTGGGTCACCATGGCCTGAATGGTCAGGACCGAGATGGGCAGCTTGATCCCCAAAAACCCATGGATCAAAGCCGCCGAATAGCCGCCGGCGGAAACCAGCACCTGCTTGGCCTGGATTACACCCCGGTCAGTGGTCACGGAGCTGACTTTGCCATTTTGGGTGCCGATCCCGAGAGCTTCGGTTTGCTGGTGGATTTCAACGCCTTTACGTGCCGCACCGCGCGCCAGACCCCAAACCACCGCGTCATGGCGGAGAACCCCGCCCGGCGGGTGATACATGGCCCCATGAATGGGGAAGGTAATATCCTCGGAAATATTCAGGGCCGGCACCAGTTCTTTGGCTTCCCGGGCGTCAATCAAATGCGATTCCACCCCGTGGAACTGGGCCGTGGCAACGTTCATCCGTGCGGCTTTCATGGCAGCTTCCGAGTGCATGAGATTGAGATTGCCGCAATTGTTGAACATCAGGTTATAATCCAGTTCACGGGTCAGCACGGGCCAAAGGTCCAGCGCCTCTTTGTAAAGCGGCACGTTTTGGCTGGTCCGCTGGTTGGCCCGTACGATCGCCGTGTTCCGGCCGGCCCCCCCGAACCCGATATAGTTCTTCTCGATGACCGCCACATCGGTAATACCGTAATCCCGGGCAAGAAAATAGGCCGTGGCCAGGCTGTGCAGCCCGCCGCCGATAATCACAACATCATAGCTGGATTTTAAGCCGGCCTGCTGGCCCCACATGGGTTTGGTTTTAAACAGCATACGCTTTCTCTTTTTGTTTGGATTTATAATGTGTTGGCGCTGTTCATGCCTTGATCCATATTCGATGAAATGTTTTATGTCAATATATAAATAATTTTTTGATTGTTTTTGCTACATTTGTTCTTGACATATTGAGGTTGATAGATTAAAAATCAATTAAATTAATAAATTATATAAATTTTGCCGCAACTTTTTGAGCATGCAAAGAGGCCGCCATGACCAATACACTCCACCCGGTTATCTCCGAAATCACCACTAAACTGGAATCCCTGACCCCGAAAGCCCAGACCCTGGGCAACTATATTATGCAAAATCCGGCCAAGGTGGTATTCATGACAACAAAAGAACTGGCCGAAACCTGCGGAGTTTCCGAAGCCACGGTTGTTCGTTTTGTAGCTTCTATCGGGTATCAGGGCTATTCCGATTTCCAGCAGGCACTCAAGGATTTCATCAATACCGGCATGTCCCTTCCGGAAAGGGTTGACATGAAAGGTATCAAAGAGCCCGGCCTGGACCGCCTCCATCGGGGGGTCTTGGAGGAACTCAATAACCTCAAGCACATGTACGAGACCATTGACGTCGAGACGATGAACCGGTTTGTTACCTATCTTGATGAAAGTGAAAATGTGTTCGTGACCGGATCACGGCTGTCCTATACTTTTGCTTATTATCTGGGTTGGTCGCTGACGAAAATCCGCAAGGGCATTCACATCTTTAACGGCAGCGACTCCACCACCATCGACTTTCTGACCAATGCCCCGCCCAACTCCCTGGTCATTCTGACGGCCGCCACCCGCTATCCCAATGAACTCATCAAGCTGAGCAAGCTGGTCCGCCGGTTGGGCCATACGCTGCTTGTATTGACCGACGCTTCAATCTCCCCGGTGATCCCGTTTGCCAACCTTTCCCTGGTTGTGCCCTCGCGCTCCATTCCGTTTATCGGAAATGTTTCCAACATGTTGTGCGTGATTCAATATATGGTGCAGGAACTGGCTTCCCGTCGGGGTGATAACCTGCAGAAACACCAGGAGCAGCTCGAACAGGTTTACATGGAAAACGATATCTTGTTCAACCTGATGGTACCATAGGGGCTGTTTCTAAGTTGTCTTTTGGCCCAATCTCGGCGTTGGGCGTTCGGTTTCGGCACGCAGTGCCGGTTTTCAAGCCTTCAGGCGCAACCTTTAGCGCTATCCTCGAAATACTGGAGTATTTACCACACAAGGCACTGGCTTCGCTGGCGCCTCCGGTTACGACCCACATTTTAAAAATGGATCAGACGGGAAGTCCCGCAACGCGGGGAAACCTCACGGCCGCCGCACCTTGAACCAAAATCCAAATTAGAAACAGCCCCTATCACCATATTGCACCTTCAGATGCCGAGTCTTTGACGGCACTGCGCGATCAAAGGCTCCGCCTGGGGCGAACCCTCAAAACGCCGCAGGTTCTCCAGGGCCCGATCGAACTGCCCGAGGTTCATCTGGCTCACCGCCAGGCAGACACCTATCTGCTCATCCTCAGGAAAGAACTCAGCCCCTTCCGCCAAGATCTTTATGGAGTCGGTGAATGCCCGGCGCCGTTGCCTGATCATCCCCAACCCCAGATAGGCGCGGGCGTCGGGATGATATGTCAACGCTTTATTATAGAGGTATCGGGCCGTTGCTTCCCGCTCGGGAATCAGCTCGTTGTTGGCGTAGTCACCCTGGTCGAAAGTCATTCCCAACCGTGAGCAGAAATCTGCATGGTAGGGTGCCATTTGCGGGTCGTCGCTCAGTTCCAAACTGGCCACAAATTGTGGCAGGTCTTTGAAAAAGGAGGTGCGCAGCTTCTTCCCGAAGGCCAGCACCTGCTCCCAACTGAGATTCGGGTCGGTTTCGAAATAGAGAATATCTTCGATGCGCTCGAGCCAGATATCATCCGTGTAGCCGGTGGCGGCCAGGTAATCCTGGTAGAGTTTCGTGCCCGGGAAGATATCCAGGATGTAAAAAATGGCGCTCAGCGGTTTGATCTCCGGGATCAGGGCTATGTTTTCAGCGATGGTCTCCCAGGACTCGCCCGGGCAGCCGTAAATAAAATAGGCCCGGGTCATAATGCCGGACCGGGTGGTCAAGGCAAACGCCCGGCGTACCTGGGCCTTATCCGTTTTCTTGTTGAGAAAACCGCGGATGCCTTCGTTGGCACTCTCAACCCCGTAACTGATCTGGATGCAACCGGCCCGGCGCATGGCCCCCAGAACCTCTTCGTCCACAGTGTCCACGCGGGAGATGGCCGACCAGGCAATCGGAAGGTTGCGGCGGTTGATCTCCCGGCAGACGTCCAGCACAAGTTGTTTGCGCAAGGTGAAGGTGTCGTCGGAGAAATAGAAAAAGCCAATCCCCCGGCGGTAAAGCCTTTCGACCCGGTCCACAAAATTACCGGCGGAGTGAAACCGCACTTTGCGCTGCCAGAACTGCGGGGAGCCGCAGAAGGTACAGTTTCCGGGGCAGCCGCGGGTAAGAGACAGGTGCTGAAAAGTGAAATAGCGCGCCGGATCGGGCAAATCATCCGGATCTTTGATGAGCGGAGCAGCTGGATTGCATATAGGGGCCGTCCCCTGCCGAAAGGCCAATCCCGCTATGCTGTCGATATCCTCGGCATGCCCTTTGTCCAGGCAGTCCACCAGGCGGGCCAGGGTATGTTCCCCCTCGCCGGTAACAATGAAATCGATTTCCGGGAAATGGGTTAAAAAATGCTTCCACAGCAGGCTGGCCCCGATCCCGCCGAACACAGTCCGGACATCGGGTTCCACCTGCTTGGCCAGGCGGGCAATCTCGATCCCGCCCCAGCGATTGGCGTGCAGGATGGACAGCCCGACCAACTCCGGTTGTTCGTCGGCCAGCGCCGTTTTCATGGCCTCCGGCTGCCCCCGCATATGGTGCCAGTTCAGCACCTGGACCTTATGGCCCTGTTCCACCAATACGGCCGCCACATTGTAAAGGCCCATGGGCACCACTTGGGTGTCTTCGGCGTTGAGGCGGTCCTCAAGGCAATAGGGATATATCAACAGGATTTTCATATAGTGCGAGATAGCACAATAATGCATTACCGTAAATTGACTACGGGAGATAGGTCTGACCATAGATAAACTTGATATGCATATAAGAATAAAATTCTTGACAATAACAAATTTTGTGAATATTGTTCTTAAAAAATGGAGGTATTTAGAATGATCGACGAAACAAGCTTGAAAATTCTAAAAATTCTGCAAGAGAAAGCCCGGATTCCAAATGTAGAGGTGGCCCGCCAGGTCGGCATGGCACCATCAGCTGTTCTGGAAAGAATCCGCAAACTGGAAAAAGGTGGTTACATAGACGGGTATGAAGTCCGCCTCAACCCGGAAAAATTCGACCGCAACCTGGTGGCCTTTGTAGAGGTGGCGGTTCAGCAGACAAACCGGAAAGACAAGGTGGGCGAAAAACTGGCCGCCCTACCGGAGGTTCTGGAGGTACATTTCATTACGGGGCAGGACAGCTACCTGGTCAAACTTCGGGTGGCCGATGCCGGCAGCCTGGGCAGCCTGGTCCAAAAAAAAATTGCGAGCCTGCCCCAGGTCACGGCTACCCGTACCGCCATTGCCATGTCGACCTTGAAAGAGACCTGGCGTATACCTATAGATTAGAAGCTATTTCAAAAATAGCATACAGACGCGATGATAGTATAAGGAGAACACAGCATGCCCATATCACAAGATTTCAATGCCAGACTGACCCCGCGACTCAATGACATCATCAGCCATTTTGGGACCCCCTTTCATATCTATGATGAAATCGGCATCCGGGAAACCGGCCAGCAACTCAACCAGGCCTTCGCCCAACTGAAAGGATTTCGCGAGTATTTCGCGGTGAAGGCGCTGCCCAACCCGGCCATCCTGCGTATCATGCAGGATATGGGTTTCGGTTTCGACTGCAGTTCTGTCTCCGAACTTATCCAGAGCCGGGAGATCGGCGCACAGCCGGATGACATCATGTTTACTTCCAACAACACCAGCCCGGCCGATTTCAAGGAGGCCTTTGCCAACGGTGGCTGCATTATCAATCTGGACGATGTAACGCTGATAGACAAGATGCCGTCCATGCCGGAATTGATCTGCTTTCGTTACAATCCGGGACCGGCGGCGGAAGGCAATGAGATCATCGGAAACCCGGTCGAAGCCAAATACGGCATCAGCCATGACCAGGTCTTGGACGCCTACCGCAAGGCCCGCAATCTGGGCGCCCGGCGTTTCGGTCTGCACACCATGATTGTTTCCAACGAACTCAATTACAAGTATAAGATCAAGACCACGCGTATGCTGTTGGAGATTGTCGAAATGGTCCAGGCCGCGCTGGATATCCGCTTCGAGTTTATTAACTTCGGCGGTGGATTCGGGATTCCCTACACGCCCGAGGCCGCTCCCCTGGACCTGGGAGCCATGGCAGCGGAGATTACCACCCTCTTCGCAGATTTTGAAAAACGCAACGGTTACGTCCCGGACCTGCTGATGGAAAGCGGCCGGTTTATGACCGGTCCCCACGGCGCCCTGGTCGTGACGGCTATCAACCACAAGGATATCTACCGCAAGTACATCGGCGTGGATGCCTGTATGACCGCTCTCATGCGCCCGGGGATGTATGGGGCCTATCACCACATAACGGTACACGGCAAACCCACCGAAATCGCCTCCGCGACCGAGGTCGTGGATGTGGTGGGTTCGCTGTGCGAGAACAATGACAAGTTTGCCATACAGCGCGAGCTGCCTGCTATTGTAGACGGCGATGTCCTGCTGATTCACGACACGGGTGCCCACGGTCAGTCAATGGGATTCAACTACAACGGCAAACTCAGGCCCCAGGAGCTGCTCCTGCGCCCGGACGGCAAGGTCGAACTCATCCGGCGGGCGGAAACCGTAGAGGATTATTTCGCGACCTTGAATTTTGCACCAGATGTTTGGACACCCTAAACCTGGCATTGACCAACGACCCAATGCTACGGTGGAGAGAAGCCATGGCCGGTAATGAGATCAAGGCGGTTTTTTTCGACTTTGACAGCACCCTAACCTCACCGGGCGCCCTCGATTTTCCTGAAATCAAACGGGCCATCGATTGTCCGCCGGAAATTCCGATTCTCGAGTTTATCGACAGCCTGGATAGCGAAACGGCCAAGGATCGCGCCAGGAACATTCTGGATGACTTTGAGATCGAGGCCGCCGCAGCCTCCCGTCCTGCAGAAGGCTGCGAGCAAATGTTGCAAAAGCTGAAAGCGCGGGGTGTGCAGATCGGCATCGTCAGCCGCAACAGCATCAAGAGCATTGCCCGGGCATTCGAGAACTTCAGCGACTTCCGGATGGACGCTTTCGACGTCATCATTTCTCGCGACAGCCCGGCGGCAGTGAAACCCTCCCCGGAAGGTGTGCTGCTGGCCGCGCGGAAACTGGCGTTGCCACCGGAGCGGACAATGATGGTCGGCGACTATATATTTGACCTGCGCGCCGGGCGCGCCGCGGGCGCTTACACCGTCTTGCTGGATATCGGCGGCTTTCGCAGTGAGTGGCTAGAAGAGTATGATTTTGCCATCGATGCCCTGGATCAACTGCCCCGGATCATCGACCTGGGCAACCCCCTGCCCCCTGGAAAACTGCCCAACCACATCCTGGAATCATTTATCGATACCGTTCAATTTATGGACCCCGGTATCATTGTCGGACCAGGCGTCGGCGAGGACGCGGCAGCCCTGGACATAACCGGCCAGGAGGTGCTGATCCTGAAATCGGACCCAATCACCTTTGTGGCCCAAGATGCCGGATATTATGCGGTGGTGATCAACGCCAATGACATTGCCACCTCAGGGGCCCGCCCGCGCTGGATGTTAACCACCTTGCTGTTTCCGCCTGCCACCACGGCCTTGCAGATTCACCGCACCCTGCTTGCCATCCGGGATGTTTGCAAGAATCTGAATATCAGCCTTTGCGGCGGCCATACAGAAATTACCGATGCCGTTACTCGCCCAGTGATAACCGGTATGATGGCCGGTCTCGTGAACCGGGCCGATCTCCTGGAAAAAAGCAATTTGCGACCGGGCGACCGGGTCCTGTTGACCAAACGGGTGGCGGTTGAAGGAACAGCCATACTGGCGGCCGAATTTGAAGAGCGCTTAATCGAACAGGGCGTCAATCGTGAAACAATTCAAGCGGGGGCCGCTCTGTCGAACTGCCTGAGTATATTACCTGAAGCCGAACTGGCCGCCGAGCAGCCGGGTACCGTTGCCTTGCACGATGTGACTGAAGGTGGCCTCGCCACCGCCCTTTTTGAACTGAGCTGCGCGGCTGGATATCGCTTGAAAATAAATATGGATACCATCCCGATTTATGCGGAAACCCGCCTGCTGTACCGGGCGCTGGACCTGAACCCCCTGGGTCTGATCGGCTCGGGCAGCTTGCTCATTGCCTGTCGCCCGTCAAACACAGCGGCCCTTACGCAGTGCTTGGAAGCGGCTGATATCGAGGTTGCCTGTATTGTGAGGTAGCTGAAGAAGGCTGCGGTATCGATGCCTGGGAGGGCAGCCGGCCCGCAATTTGGCCAACCTTTGAGGTAGATGAATTGGCCCGCTTATTTCAATAGAGAGGATGAATTTTAGAGATACTGGACTGCCGGGTAGGTAACCGAGGATAAAACAGAAAACCGGTGGCGGCCATTGGCACGCTGCCGGTTTTGTTGGTCATAATAACAGCGATTAGTTTTTTTCGATGCCCCGGCTGAAGACTTCAAAGGCTATCTTGAGGGTGTCTTTGAGGTAATCCTTTTCCTCGTTAAAGATCTTCTTGCTGGTAGTCCAAAGAATAACCCCGGAAAAAAGGGCCCAAAATATATCGGCCATGGCCACCGGATGCCGATCAATGAATAGCCCCGAATCGATACCCTGTTCAAAAATGCGGGCTATCGCGCCGATGGACTTGCGGGATAATTCCTCAATCTCCGACATAAGTTTCGGCGATAGATTTTTGAGGGTTTCACTGGACTGCAGGTGGAACATGTTTATCAGGATCAATGGGTCGAAGGCATATACATCGTACATGGCCTCGATAAGAGCGTCCATTTTCTGCTCGGGCGCCAGGTCTTCCTTGTTTACGTGTTCAACCCTTATATGGAGATACTGGAGAATCCGTAGCGAAAGCGAGGCATACAGTTCCTCCTTGTTTTTAAAATAGAGATAGAGGGTCCCCGGGCTGAGTTCAGCCTCGTGGGCGATGTCTTCCATGGTCGCCTTATTGAAGCCTTTCTCGGAAAAGACCCTTTTTGCGGCTACAATGATCTGCTGCCGCCGCCTTTCTTTTTCGCGTTCTTTACGCTCTTGTATGCCCATCGATATATAGTCCCTGAACTTTATTTATTTGAAAAATACGATTTAAAATTATTTTCCCAATATAATTAATATCTAAGATTTGGTCAAGTGAATTCTTTTAAACGGTTGTTAATAATACAGAATTCATTCGCAGGACGCGAGGCGCCGGCCGATTTCGCCTTCGGGTTAAAATAGGCATGCCGAAAAAAATGTCAACGCATTTACTGATTTTTCATTCAGTTTTTATCACAGGCTCAGTGGTAGGAGACAACCCGGATCATATTTACCTGAAATTAATAGAAGATCTTTATAATTAGGGGAATGGGGGGTTAAAAAAGGTGGCCCGCTTCTTTCATCACTTCAACGACTTCCTGGGTGATGATGTCGACCGTTTCGGCATCCAGGCCAAGGCGTTTGACGGCGTCCAGTTCCATGATTTCTTCGACTTCTTCGCCTCGGAAGATAAAATGGCCCAATTTGTCGGCCAGGTGGTTGGCCAGGTTGGCAATCAGGACTTCCTGCAGGACGTGATCGGTGTATTCCTCTTTCTCGGTCTGGGTTACAACCTTCTTGAATTGATCCGGATATTTCCAGCGCCGCATGAGTGAGCCGCCGAAACCGGCATGGATATCCCGGATGGCGTCCCGAACATCCTTCAGCTTGATCTTCTTATCCGAGGGCATGGCGTCAGAGATGGCCTTGATGAGCACCACCTTGCCGATATCATGAATGATCCCCATGAAGAAAAAGTTCTCGCTGCCGCCCAGGTTGAGCGCCTTCGAAATACGCACGGCACTATGGGCACAGGCCAGGGAGTGCAGCCAGAGCCGCTCCATAAGTTCCCGGAACTGCGTGTTTTTTGTCTTATAAAGGCCCTTGTTGGCAATCGCGATCACAAGGTTCCGAGTTTCGGCCTCGCCCAGGCGGGAGATGGCTGTGCGAACTGAGGTAATCTGTTCGAGGCCGCGATAATATGGTGAATTCGCAACTGATATCAAGCGTACCGAAATGACTGCATCCTGCTCGATGACCTTGGCGAGATCTTCCCCTTTGGAAATATCTCGCTTCATGACTTCCTCGACCTCCTGAACCACCTGGGGCAGTACCGGCAAATCGACCTTGCCCTGGCTGAACTGCTCCAGCACATCGGCAACAATTTCCGGTATGCTTTTCACTACATCAGGCTTCTTCTTGGCCAGCATCCCCGCTGATTTGACGTAAACCACGAATCGGTTCAAAAGTTCCCGATCGTATATGGCGCCCGCTCCGGCCTGCAACTCGCGAATGGCTTCTTTCGGTTCACAGGCGGGTCGGTAGGGACGCTCCGAGGTCAGGGCTACATAGCTGTCAACGATGGACAATATCCGGGCCCCCACCGGAATGTCCATCCCTTTGAGGCCATCGGGATAGCCGGAGCCATCAAAGGCTTCGTGATGATGCTTGATCATTGGCAGGACATCTTTTAAAATTGTCAGGTTGGATAGTATTTTTTCTGCAAATATCGGGTGCTGCCGGATAATGGCCATCTCGTCATCTTCAAGCCCTTCAGGCTTTTCGACAATCTCGCTCAGTATATACACCATCCCTATGTCGTGTAACAGTCCGGCAAAATAGATTTTATCGATCTTGTCCTGGTGGGTCATTTTAAGGGTCTTGGAAAACCCGGCACACAGGTCGGCCACCTTTTGGGCTTTGCCCCGCATATACTGGTCCTTTTGCTCGATGACCGTGATCAGGGTTTCTACAAGTTCCATGAAAAAGGTGTTGATCTGTTTGGCGGCTACCTGACTCATCCGGACCTCATTGAAAATTCTGTTTGATAGTTCTTTATATCGGCACGATCCTGCTTTTCATGAACAAAAATTGTGGTCGAAACGCAAGAAATATCTTAAAACTCGCCCCGGCTTAGAGTATTCGACGAAAAATGGCCAAGGCTGGAACCAGGGGTGAATTGATAAGCTGCCAAAACTGTAGGTTCTTACGGTTGGCTACGCTCTGTTTTGAAGGATATGCATGGGGTAGGCGCCTCAAACAGGAAATTCGTTCTAGTTTGAGAGCGTTGAGTTCAAGAGCAGGTCGAGTTGGGCATCCTTGGCAGCCCAGTGGGCGTTGATCCAAGCCTGGAAGCGCTGCCGGAAGGCCTGATCGTTGAAATAGTCCCCCCGAATTTCTTCAGTAATAGGTACCAATTTGACCTCAACCCGGATATCGCGAATACGCCCGCAAATCAGATCCCAGAAAGAGCCCACACCCCGGGGGTAGGCGATGGTCACATCCACGATGCTGTTCAGTTGGACCCCCATGGCCGCAAGTACGAAGGCGATGCCGCCGGATTTGGGCCGCAGCAGGTGCTCATAGGGCGAGTTCTGCTTGCGGTGTTTGCCGATGGTGAAACGGGTACCTTCCATGAAGTTCATGATCGATACCGGAACAGTCTCAAATTTCTTACAGGCTTTGCGGGTAATTTCAATATCCTTGCCTTTAAGGTGTGGGTTCTTCTCCAGATAGGTACGGGAATACCGTTTCATAAAAGGAAAATCCAAAGCCCACCAGGCCAGACCCATCACCGGTACCCAGATGAGCTCCTTTTTCAAGAAAAATTTTAGAAAGGGAATCTTTCCGTGAAAAATTCGCTGCAATACCAGGATATCGACCCAGGATTGGTGGTTGGCCACCACGAGGTACCAGGCATCCGTACTCACCCCCTCAATCCCGCGCACATCCCACCGCGTGCCGCCGACCAGGTTCAGGTTTAAATTGTTGACCGCGATCCAGTTGCCGGCCAGCCAGTTCAGAACCTTATCGCATCCCTTGCGCCAGAATTGAATTGGAATGATCAGCTTCAGCAAAGCAGTGAGAAAAAGAGGAATCACCCAGAAGATCGTGTTCACCACGAATCCGGTGAAAGACAGCGCGCCTTTTAATGGTCCGGGAATCATTCGCTGCATCTTGATGGGTCTCCAACTTCCGGGGTTTCAACCAGCATGCATCATAGAGGAAAAGTTGCTAAAAAACCTGCCCCGGCATTGTTTTTACAATATTTTTACAATCAAGTACAGATTCCAATGCCCTGTTCAGCAGGCCGGGTTGAAAGCCTTCATCGGTTGTATCCCGACAGAAGGGCACGTTGCCGCCGAAACCTGCCCCGTTTGGCCGTTGACTTGCCGAAATATATTGATTAACAGAAGGTTACATGAAGCAGACCCGCTGGTTATTTCACCCCATCACCGTATTCATTTTCAGCATCCTGGCCCTGGGATTGTCCCTGGCCCTTTACATCTACTGGTACATCGGTGTCAGCAGCGGTTTGCAAACCCTCGCGGACAGGTTCAATATCGCCCCGGACCAGGTCTTGGAGCCGCGGGCCTGGCTGGTGATCCTGGTGCTGTCCATCCTGGTAGGGATCATCCTGATGGGCATTTTCACCATTTTTGTTTACAACCAGAAAACATTGCAGCTTTATCGGCTGCAGCACAATTTTATCAACAACTTCACCCATGAACTAAAAACACCGGTAACATCCCTTAAACTCTTTCTGGAAACCATTTCCAAGCATGACCTCCCCCGCGAGGACCAGCTCAAGTATATGGCCTACATGCTCGCCGATGTGGAGCGCCTGTCGGATCACATCAACCGGATTCTGAACCTGGCCCGCCTGGAAAGTAAAAGTTATCAAGCCATTTTTGAAAAAACCGATATTTCGGCCGCGGTGAGGGAAATTGTGGATAACAACCGACCGATTTTCGCAGACTGCGATATCCGGATCAGCAACCCGTCAAGCGCCCGTTGCATTTACCGTGTAGACCGGTTGCTGTTCGAGACGCTGGTCATGAACCTTTTAACCAATGCTATCCGGTATAACGACGCTGCAGTTCCTCGAATCGACATCCGGTTCCGGCAGGACCGACGTCACCTGACCATCCAGTTTGAAGATAACGGCATCGGAATCAATGCTAAGGAGTCCAAAAAGATATTTCGCAAGTTCTACCAGGCGCGGCGCAGCGGCAGCGCCCTCGCCCGGGGCAGCGGACTGGGACTCAACCTTGTCCAGAGCATTGCCCGGCTGCACAAATGGCGGATCAGGGCCGCAGGCCGCATCGATACCAGGGGATCAATCTTTACCTTGATATTACCTGAAAAAACCAAAGTGACGGAAACAGCCTGAAATGATGAAAACCGAAGAAAAACGCATACTGGTTATTGAGGATGAGGCCCACATCGCCGAGGGGATCAAGCTCAATCTTTCCCTCCAAGGCTACGCGGTCAAGATCGCCGGAGACGGAGTGTCCGGCATCGAATTCTGGAAAAACTGGCATCCGGATCTGGTCGTACTCGACATCATGCTCCCGGGAATAGACGGTCTGTCGGTCCTGCAGAATATACGCCTGGAAGACGAACGCCTGCCCGTGTTGATTCTGTCGGCCAAGGCCGCGGATCGTGATCGAATTAAGGGCTTCTCCCTGGGCGTCGACGACTACCTGGCCAAGCCATTCAATCTCGAAGAGTTTCTCTTGAGGATTGAAAGACTATTGACCCGGGTAGCCTGGGAACATGAACAAGCGGCCGGACCGGCAGCCGCCGAGGGTTTTGCTCCGGTCTATGAATTCGGTGGAAACCACATCGAGTTTGAAACCGGTACGGCCCGCTGCCAGGCAGGTGACATCACCCTGACCGAGCAGGAATTGAAATTGCTGAAACTCTTTGTGATTCACCGCGGCAAACCGCTACCCCGCAAGAAAATTCTGGAGATCGGTTGGGGGTATACAGGCGGTATGACCACCCGCACCGTCGACAATTTTATTGTGCGCTTCCGGAAATATTTTGAGGAAAACCCCAAAAAGCCGATCCATTTCAAGAGCGTACGATCAGTGGGTTATCGTTTTGATCCCTGATGCGGTCAATCATTCCGTCTACAGTACCAGCCTGAAAATTTTAGAGGTTCCCCAAGGTAGAGCCCGCACCCTCCCCCAACCCCTCCCGTCGAGGGAGGGGAGCATTGTTGCAGCAGACAGATCACCCTCGAGTGGGCAGCTACCGCCTAAGCTTGCCCACATCATTATAAAGTAAACGCCGTTAGGGCAGAATCCGGTAAATTTCCAAACAAATATCTCCTGGCAGAAAAGCTCCCCTCCCCTGGAGGGAGGGGCCTGGGGGAGAGGGATAATACAAAAAAGCAAAGAGATAGACCTTGATCTATTCCGATCGTTCCGGTTCGACCAGCCGGTCCAAGATCAGGCCGTGAAATCCGTGTCCGGCGGTGGAGATGAAATGCCAGCCAAGATGGGTCAGGCATTTGCCGCAGATAGCCACCCGCCAGAGGTACCCCGAGAACCAGGTAAATTCATCGGTGGCCGGGCCGATACTCCGGCAGCCGGGGGCCGTGTTAAAACAAGCGATCTCATACACAACCCCAACGGGATTGGCAAAGGTGTGCCGGTGGCTGCCGTTCACCCATGTCCCTTCTTCCGGCGCGGCAATCATATGCCGGCACTGCCGGCAGAGGATATAGCGCTTGCCTTCGGCCTCAATATCCTCCGATTCCTCACCGGTATAGGATTCCGGCGGTGTGTCCGGCCGGGCAGCCGGATCCTTAAAATAGATGGTTTGAAGATTCATTTTACGGTATAAGACCGGACTGATACTATAACTGCTCCATTATGTGGGGAATCCGCAGACTGATGCCGGAGCAGCCGATGATTACCATAAACCTACAGCGTTTAGGTCGCCATGTCAAAGTATGGCCCGCAAATTAGACAGGTCAATCCCCTACCCGGGGCACCGGACATTCCGTGGTTCACAGCCGCGGACTGGCACCAGGCCAACCGGGCGTTGCAGCACCTGTGCACCCGGCACCAGATCGCGCTGGCCTCGGCGAGGAACATCGCCCGGAAACTCAAAAGCCACCTGGAGGCGCTGTACCCACTGTTGGACAACCTTTGTAACCAGACCTGCCGCGGCTGTGCGGAACCCTGCTGCCACGTGGCCACGGTGTGGTTCGATTTCCGGGACCTGGTATTCATGCACCTGAGCGGGCAGACCATTACCGCCGCGCAGCTTTCCCGCAGTCCTGATGGGGCCTGCCGCTGCTGTGGCCCGACCGGGTGTCGCCTGCCCCGCCTGAGTAGGCCCTGGACCTGCGCCTGGTACTTGTGTCCGCCGCAGAAATTCCTGCTAGCTGAAATGCCGGCGGATACCGTGGCTGGTTTTGAGAAAGCCATAGCCGCCATCAAGGCTCTTAGAAAGCGGATGGAGGCCGAGTTTATCAGCGTTACGACTTAATTCACATCTTTTTGAAAAAAAGACTTGACATACCACAATGTGGTATATAAGAATGGACTCAACGGTAGGACTTCAGTCTCCATGTAATGCCGTTCACATCTCCCTTAGTGGCGGGTATCTTATTCCCCATAAGTTGCCCGCCTTTTTCTTTCTGGGCCCGGGCGGGATATCGAGGACATGCCATCGCAATGGCCCGGCGTATCTTCATTAATTGACCGGCAGATCTTGCCTATCCGTCACCATTGAATTATCCGCCACAACAAGAAAGGCGTGGAAGATCTTTCAATCCACGCCTTGTCTAAGTCGATAACAGCCGATTTATATTCGCAGGTCTAGAGAAGCTTCTGGTGCGCCAATAAGTCGCACAATAAACGCACCCCGAAACCAGTGCCGCCCGCCCGGCAGTACGGGCCGTCCTTTTTGGTATAGGCGGCCCCGGCTATATCGAGGTGGGCCCAGCGGGTGTCGCCGACAAATTCAGAAAGAAAGAGTGCGGCTGTGATGGCCCCGCCCCAGCGGCCGCTGCTCATATTGGAAATGTCGGCCAGGTCACTTTTCAACAGCTCTTTGTAATCATCCGGCAGCGGCATGCGCCAGCAGCGCTCGTGGGTTTTGTCAGCAGCTGCTAGAATCGCTTCCGCCAGTTCGTCGTCAGATGAAAAAACCGCCGCAATTTTTTCTCCCAGAGCAATCACGCAGGCCCCGGTGAGGGTGGCCAGGTCTACCATAGCTGCGGGTTTGTATTTTTTCACTGTCCAGGCCATGGCATCGATGAGGATCAAACGTCCCTCGGCATCGGTGTTGCCGATTTCAACCGTTTTTCCGGCATAGGACCGAACAATATCACCGGGCCGCGTGGCGCTGCCCGAGGGCATATTCTCAACCAGCGGAAGAACGCCGACCACGCCCATTTTGGGCTTTAGATCGGCCACGGCCAGCAGGGTCCCCGCCACAGCCGCCGCCCCGGCCATATCCATTTTCATGCCCTCCAGGCCACTCGATGTTTTCAAGTTGATCCCGCCGGTGTCAAAAGTCACCCCTTTGCCGACCAGGGCCACCGTTTTTTTAGCTCCTTTGGGCCGGTATTCCAAGACTACCAAGCGCGGCTTAACCTGGCTGCCCTGCCCTACCGCCAACATGGCGCCGAACTTTTCGCGCTTGAGGGCCTTTTCGTCCAAAACCCGGCAGGTAAGCCCTTTGGCCCGGGCAGCTTTGGTAATCTGGCGCGCGAAGGCATCCGGTCGTTTGTCGTTGGCGGGTGTGCTGACCCACTCGCGGGCCTGGGTAACCGCTGCACAGGTCTTTTCGATCCGGGCGGCCACTCTGCGGTTTCCGGCCGCACTCCCCGGGGAACCCAGAAAAGCAATTGTCTTCAGGGGCTTTTTCTTCTCTTCGCTTTTATACTTGGAAAACATGTGGTTGGCCAGGCAGCCGCCCTCGATCAGGGCCTCCAGAGTAGCCTCCTCGTCCAGTTTCAATCGTTTTGCGGCGGGTACCGCCACGGTCACTTGGGTCAGTTCACGGCCGATACACGCTTTAATCGCCCGCCCCATAGAGGCGCGCAGCGTTTCCGCCTCGATGGCGTCCGCCTTTCCTAAACCAAAAAACAGAACCCGTTCGCACTTTACCCGCGCCGGGCTGTATAGGGTCAGTTCATCCTTGGCCTTGCCCTGGAACTCTTTGACCGCCAGGGCCTTTTTTGCCAGGGCCGCAACAGTTCGATCGGCATGGATGTTTTTATCTTCGCATATGGGGATGACCAACGTCTCTACCTTTGACTTTTGAATATCGACGGAACTGAATTTTATCATGGGAATCTCCTTGGAAATCTATCAACGTGCCCGCTGTCGCAGGTGTCCCGGTTCAACAAAACCAGCCCTAACCTTAAGCTTAAACCTATCTGGATCCATTGCGCGCGTCAAGCAGGAAGGCCGCCAGTAAACTGCTTGGCCACCGCTGACGGTTTCGACCTACTCGAAAGCATCGCAAATAACAAAGAGCGACAGAAGGAAACTCCCGATACGCTGTAAAACATAGCGCTCCAGGCCCCAGCTGTTGATGTCGAAGCCATGGCGACCGGCAGGCTGACCCTGGCCGGCGACGCGGATCAAAGGCCCCGGATGGGCGTTTACGGCCGGAAGCTCTCCGAGGACCTTGTCTGGGATGCGTTAATCCGAGCTTGATTGCGGTTGTGTTTCGGGAGGACCATTAATGCACGCGGGGCTGATCAGTGTCGCCATCCCAAAAGCAGATCTTGTTCAAGGCCCAGTCTTCGTCTCCGGACTATACCCGGCAAGCAAGGTGGCTATAAAAATTAAGCCGGAGTAATACGGATGGTATTTCGCGGATAGCGCCAGAGGGTAGCGCCTGGCGGCTTGAAAACCGGCACTACGTGCTCATATTCACGCCCAACGCTGCGACTGTAACAGAAGATGTCTTTGAGATGGTTTCTAATTGACCATTACCTGCACCTGCCCCGGATAGGTAATTGAGATTACCCCGCCCCAGTTGCAGAAGCATTTGGACGATTCACTCAAAGCGGGCATGTTGGCTACCAGGGTTCTGACAGCTCCGGGCACCCAGGGGGCCGCAATAACGGGTACGCAGGGTGCCGGCGTGAATAAGACCGGTGGCGGTCTCTTGGTTGCGGGATTGGCGACTGAATTGCACATAGCAAAGGTCGGCAGGTTGACGACCGGTTTATTGTCCATGATGTTGGCTGCCGGCATATTGGCCGAGAGAGTCCGGTTGGCCGGCAGTACTAACAGCGAGCACGGTGCGGTGCCGAAACTGCACAAGCACATTGCCCCCATTACCGTTTGAACTCCCATAGCACCACCTTCTTATCTGTTTGCAGCCCGTGCCCAACTTGGACTTGCCCAACTTGCAAAATTTAAGCTTTCGATCCCTGCCGCCACTATTTCAGAATCATTTTTATTCCATCTATTTTAGTCACGATAGCAGTGATGTTCTGCTTGGCTTCAAATTCCACAGCGGCGGCCTTGGCGCCTTCCAGGCCTTCAAAATCACCTATCCGGACGGCGCTCCAGGCATTGCCCTCGGTATCGGTATAGCGAAACACATAAGCTGGATAGTCGTAACCCCGGAGTTTTTGGGCGAACTTGACCGCATTATTGTCGTTGAGAAAGGCACCGACCTGCACCGAATACTGCTTGGCTTCAGCCGCAACGATGAGTCCGCCGACACTGGCCGTTTCGTCCACCTGGGCGGCGGGCGGCGCCACCGGGGTTTCTTTCGGCAAACTGAAAGTAACCCGGTAGGGGGTGGAATCGCTTGGCGTAGCCTCCTCCTGCCCAATGGCTTGTCCGGCCGCCGCTTCCGTCCCGGTTTCCCTGGCCACCGAGTCCTTGTCCGGGGCAATCGTTTCCGGGGACTCGGCGAACATTTCAGGCTCTTCAACACCTGGTTCGGGTTCCACAGCGACTCGCTCAGGTTCCTCAGTGACCGGTTCAGGTTCCGCGGTAACCGGCTCCAGTTCTTCAGCGACCGGTTCAGGTTTTTCAGCAACTGGTTCAGGTTCCGCGACAATCGGTTCAGGTTCTTCGGTGACCGGTTCAGGGTCCTCGGCAACCGGTTCAGGGTCCTCGGAAACCGGTTCTGATTTTTCGGCGACCGGCTCATGTTCCGCTTTCTCAGCAGTCGAAATCTCAGCAGAGGCCTCATTCGCAACAGCCTTTGCGAGCTTAGCCGGGGGCGCTATCTCGATCCGCCTGCCGTTTTCGTCACGGACCATCATTAAAGAGTCATAGTGGGTCAGGGCGACCGAGGTCCCCTCCAGCGCCCGGAATTCACGGGCGGCCATGATGGCATCGTCCACGTCGTCAAAATCTCCGACCCGTACCGTATACCACATGGCACCTTTAGAATTGGGGCCGTGATAGATATAGGGCTGATACCCTTTTTCAGCCAGGAATTCCTGTTGGGCCATGGCCCGGGCCAATGTTTTAAAGGCCCCCACCTGTACCGAATAAAGCTTTTCAACCGGTACTGCCACTATGGGTTCAGGTTCCGGCTCAGGCTCCGCGGCGACTTCTTCTTCGGGCTCAGGTACGGGTCGGGTTACCACCTGTGGTACCGGGATGGCGTCGACCGATGGTTTTGGCGTCGGCTCTTCAGCGGCTTTCTTCGCGATCGATGGCTGCTGGGATTCGGGCAGCCCGACCAGGGTTCCCGATAAATACCCGGCCAAAAAAACCAGAAATAGAAGCACCACAAACACGGAAACCAGAATGGTGGTTCTTTTTTGATCTAATGAAAACTCCTGGGTCATGGCACTCTCACTATCCTCTCAGGCCGCCGCCGCCTTCGCGCGGTTCGACGTCCGCCTTCTTTTTACCCTGGACCCAACGGGTAAAACGCACCCACAACGAATCTTTCTTTTCATTGCCGCCCGGTTCGTACTCTATCAGTTGGCCAACCTGCTTGCCGGCCCGGTAAAGCACCTTCTGCATCAAGGCGCCATCCTGGTAATACCGCCGAACTTCGCCCTCCAACAGGTTGTCCTTGTATGGCGCTCTTTCACGGGGAGTACCCGTCGCGTAATATTCGACCCGGAGGCCGTGCTGGTTGCCCTCCTTGTAGGGCGCCTTTACCAGCAGGTTACCTTGGCTGTCATACCATTTGTTGACGCCGTGGTACACACCGTCCTTGTAAATTTCAGCACAGGTCAGGCTCTCGGCATCATTATAGTAACGGGCTTTGCCGTGCATGAGATCGTCTTTGTAATAGAATTGGGCTCTGATGCGACCCTGGTTGTAAAGGGTCATCTTGCCGTTCAGTTTTCCGTTTATAAAATATGCTTTCTGGATGAGCTGCCCGGCGGCATCATATGCAAACAAGGGGCCGTTTAGAACGCCTTTGGCAAAAAGGGCGTTTTGGATCAGGGTCCCGTTGGGGTCGTAAATTTTGGATTCCCCGTTAAGTTCATCGCCCACAAACGTTGCTTCGTAGCGATTTCCGGCTTCATCTTCGGTGATCCGCGTGACCGGACCTTTTTCCTGCAATCCCCCTTCGGCAGCGGCAGCGGCGTCCGCCGCACCGGCACCCCCCTCCATGACGGCAACATCTTCCGGCACGGCCACCTGTTCACCCGGCACCAGGGCTGCGGCCTTCTCGCCGGCAGCTGCCTGCGCGGATGCCGGGTCCGGAGCATCGGGCAATGTCGGCTGCTCGTCGCCATCACCGCGCTTCTTCAGTTCCGATGCCGGGCCGCCCGCTGGATTTTCTTGTTCTGGGGTCATCTACAACACTCCTGCGGATTGTGATCACGGTATACTTAGTTTTCCTTTACAATACCGCCTTTAACCTCCGCCATACCACCGCCGTCGAGCTTGGCCATAGCGCTACCTTTGACCTCGGCCATAGTGCCCTTCATGACCGACTGCAACCCGGCATCATTGGTTACGTTCATATTGGCTTTATTGGTCAGGTTCATGGTCGCCTTGTTGTCCAGGTTCATCTTGGCCTCGTTGGTCAGGTCCATCCCGGCATTGTTGGTCAGGTTCATCTTGGACTTGTTGGTCAGGTCTTTGCCGGCATCGTTGGTCAGGTTCATTTTAGCCGTGTTGGTCATATCGGTTCCCGCTTCGGTGTCAAAGGACTTGCCGGCTTTAATCGATATCGTGCCGCCCACGTCAATCTCAAGGTTGCCATCAACTTTCAGCACGTAATCTTTGGCCACCTTCTGGGTATAACCGGCCTCATTCGTGTGGGTCTCCGCGTCCTTTATGGTCAGATCGCGGGTACCCTTGGCAACCTTGTAAGTCTCGTTACCCTCGCTGATTTCGATCGTCCGGTCGCCCTTGGTAACGGTCAGCGATTCGTTGCCCTCCTCTATAATGGTGGTACGATCCAGCTTGATCTTTGTGTCTTCTTTGCCAATGACTTCCAGTTTGCGATCGTTTTGAACTAAAATGACGTGATCCTTCTGGGCGTGGAGATAAAGCTCCTGCTTGTCGGCTTTGTCCTCAAACCGAATCTCGTTCGGGGCTTTACCATCTTCGGCCGACCAAGTCTTGATGGTGCTCTTGGTTTTTTCACCAGGCAGGTCGTACGGCACCGTCTGGGTGGCATTGTAGACTGAACCGATAATGAGCGGTTTGTCCGGATTGCCTTCCAGAAAACTGACCACCACCTCGGAACCGATGTGGGGGATGAACATCGATCCCCAACCTTTACCGGCCCACATCTGGGCGACCCGGACCCAACAGGAGCTCTTCTCATCCTTTTTGCCCTCACGGTCCCAGTGGAACTGTACTTTTACACGCCCATACTTGTCCGGAAATATCTCTTCGCCGCTTTCACCCACCACAATGGCTGTCTGGGTCCCATAAATCCTGGGCCGTTTTACCCACCGCTGCGGACGGAAGGGGACATCGTCCGGGAAAGCGACAAAACTGTTGGTGTATCGTTTGCTGGTAGCATGAATATACAGGCTTCTAAGCACATACCCCCTGTTTACTTCCGGCCGGTAATGATCGTCCAACTGAAACGTGTATCCGGTCGTGAACGCCCGGCAGTAGCTTTTGCCGTGCAGCACTTGGGACGTCACCTCATGGGCCTCGAGACGCCGCTTGATGATCTTGTCTCCGTCGTCAGTCTTGCTGAATCCGCCGGGGTAGTCATAGATCTCGTAATCGCCGGCTAACTTTTTCCTGCTATCAACACTGATCTTCAGGTCGGTATCCGGAGTTTCAAAATGGTAATCCTTGGCAGCGTATTTACTGGTTATCAACTGTTCTTCCAGTGTTGCCGATTCAATCAGGGTGTCATCTTTTATCGGCTTTTCAATTTTCATGTAGCGGGCTCCCGGAAACCCGGGACAATCCTTGTGGGTGTCTGGGGTGTTCGCCAGCACCAGGGTGTGTTTGTTTTTGGTATGCTCATGGAAATACCAGATGCCTTCGTCTTCCATCAACCGGGTGACAAAATCCAGGGCGGTCTCCTGGTATTGAACGCAGTATTCACGCTGCGCAAACGATCCCTTGGTCTTGTCCTTGTAGTCGGAAAACCCAAGATTTGAAAAAAGGTCCTTGATAATTTCAAGCGCCGTCTGATTTTGAAAAATACGGGAATCCACCGTGAGGGAAAGCTGCCATAACCAGGGCCGGATTTCCGCAAAATACGTGCTGTAATATTCGTCGCTGTCGCCTTGCTGAAAGCGGGTGATAACGCCATTGATATACTTGATTTCCTCGTTGGCCTGCTCTATGGATACCGCCATATTGCTACCGACCATCTTGGCAAAATCGATGTCATTATCGGCCGATCGCAGCCGCAGCCGGTATTGGAACAGCTCTGAAATCTCTTCTTCGCCTTCGATTTCGGAAATAGAAAGATCGCCTGCGGCGCCGGAGGGTGGCAGAACTTTGAGATATCGTTTTTCTTCAGCCATGCTAATTACGTACTCGATCTAAAAATTGTATAATTAAAGCCGCTTGAGCAGCTCGCGCCACTTTTTGGACTTTTTGCCCGGCTTTTTCCTTAACCGCATAGTTTTTTTCAAGGCCGGCTTTTTTTCCGGAGTGGCCATAAGATCTTTTATGGACTCCGGTTGATACCCGGCCGGTACCCGGCCTGGTATCGGTCGGCTCAAAGCCGCCGATAAGCGCGGTTCCGTCACTTCAGCGGACAGTTCTTCCACCGATGGTTCAAATTCGTAGGCGAACGCTTCCGCCTCATCAATATCAACATATATCCCGGTACAGATTTGGCTGGCAGCCATACGGGAAAGTAACTCCGCCGAAATCTCGGGCAGCAGGGTCTGGGTCAACAGGTGGTCCACATTGCGCGCACCGGTGTCCACTTCCGTGCACCGGGCCGCAATGGCGGTCACCAGGTCGTCGGAGTAGGTGAATGCAATCCGATGGTTTTCCAGGAATCTCTCTTGGATCCGGTCAAGTTTGAGGCGCACGATGCTTTGGATCACCCCGTCGCTCAGCGGATAGTAGGGCACAATGACCAGTCGGCCAAGGAAGGCGGGCTTGAAATGTTGCAACAATTCCGGCCGCACCAGTTCTATAAGGGTGTCGGGATCCGGCAGCTGATCACCTTCATCGCAGGCTTTGAGGATCGCATCCGTCCCCACATTGGAGGTGAGCATGATGACCGTATTTTTAAAATCGACGACCAGACCCTCAGAATCTTCGAGGGTACCTTTGTCGAATACCTGGTAGAAAAGCTCCATCACGTCCGGGTGGGCTTTCTCCACCTCATCCAGCAAAACCGCTGTATAGGGATTATGATGGACCGCTTCGGTCAACACCCCGCCTTTGCCATGGCCGACATATCCTGGTGGGGCGCCCCTGAGGCCGGAAACCGTATAGGCTTCCTGATACTCGGACATATTGATGGTCACCATATTGCGTTCGCCGCCGTAAAGCAGTTCAGCCAGGGTCAGGGCTGTCTCGGTTTTCCCGATACCACTGGGTCCGACAAGCAAAAATACCCCGACCGGCTTTCCGGGGTCGTCAAGGTCGGCGCGATAGGTGCGGATGCGCCGGGAGATCGCATCCAGGGCCTGGTCCTGGCCGATGATGCGTCGGCTCATTTTCTCCTTCAGACGCAGCACCGTTTCGATTTCATTGGTCATCATCTTGCCGACCGGGATCCCGGTCCAGTTGGAGATAACCCGGGCGATAACCCCGGCGTCCACACATAGCGGCACCATGGGCGATTGGGCCTGGAGCTCTTCGAGTTTGCGTTTGGCCTTCAACAGGTCATTTTTCACGGCCTGTATTTCGGCCTCATCGCCGGCATCTTCCGTGGCTGCCTCCTGGTACAGGCGCCGTTGGAGTTCAAGCGCATCATTGACGATGCCCAGTTCAATTTCCCAGCGCTGTTCGAGCATCTGACCGGCACTAACGATCTCATCCAGCTCACGGGTCAGGTCGGCAATCCTTTCGGAGTGGTCCACACCGCTGGCGTTTTCACGTTTGAGAATCGCCAGTTCAAGCTCCAGCTGCTCGATCTGGTTGGCCACATCTTCTATTTCAGGCGGCTTCCCGGTTTGGCCGATGGCAACCCGGGCGCAGGCGGTGTCTAATACGCTGATGGCCTTGTCCGGTAATTGCCGGCCGGTGATGTAGCGGTGCGACAGCCGCACCGCATCCCAGACAGCCTCATCGAGCACCGTTACATTATGGTGCTTTTCCAGATTAGCGACCACCCCCCGGAGCATTTCTACCGCGCTCTCCTCTTCCGGTTCGGCCACCTTGACGACCTGGAAGCGACGGACCAGGGCCGGATCCTTTTCAAAATATTTTTTATACTCCGTCCAGGTAGTAGCGGCAATGGTGCGCAGTTCTCCCCGGGCCAGGGCCGGCTTGAGCAAGTTGGCCGCATCCCCCTGGCCGGCCGGACCACCGGCCCCGATCATGGTATGGGCTTCATCGACAAACAGGATCGTCGGCCGGGAGGCTTGCTTGACCTCCTCGATAACGCTCTTCAAGCGTTTTTCGAATTCGCCTTTTATACCGGCGCCGGCCTGCAGGAGGGCCAGGTCCAAAAGCCGCAAGGAGATATTCTTCAAAGCGGGGGGCACATTCCCCCGGGCAATGCGGATGGCAAACCCCTCCACTACGGCAGTCTTGCCAACACCGGCATCCCCGGTCAGGATGGGATTGTTCTGGCGACGACGGGTTAGAATGTCAATCAACTGGCGAATTTCAGGATCGCGCCCGTAGATGGGATCGATCAGGCCCTGGCGGGCCCGCTGGGTCAAATCAAGGGTATACTGGTCCAAAGAAGGGGTCTGCGAGGGCTGTCCGGGACGCTGCAACTGCTCTTCAGGTTGGTGGTCCGCTTCGGGTTCGGATTCATCCGCGGTTTTATCGAGCGCCCGCATAATCTCGTCGAACTCTTTCTTAACGGCGTCCCGCGAAATCCGGTTCAAGGAAGGTGCTGATTCCAAAACCACGCCCCGGAGATTATCATCATCCAAAAGCACCTTGAAAACGGCCCCGGTGCGGATGGTGTCGGCGCCCAATTGCAAAGACGCCACCAGCCAGGCCTGTTCGCAGAGGGTGAGGATATAGGGCGAAAGCGTCGGGGTTCTGGAATTGCCGCGCTTGAAGCGGTCGATGGCCTGGATGAGTTCTTTGGTGATATCCCCAATTTCAATATCATAGTTCTTCAGAATCCGGTGGATGTCACTTTCCGGTACTTCCAGCAGCTTCAACAGGTAGTGCTCGATTTCAACATTATAATTGGTATGGGACACGCACAGCTCAGCCGCCAATTCCAGGCTTTTCCGGCAGGTTGGGTCCAGTTTTTCTATCAGCGATTGTAAATCGAGACTCATTGAACAACCATCCCTTCCTCTACCAGGCTCAGCAGGCGCGGTGACAGCTTGACCGTGTCATGGTCCGTGTCGCGCTCCCGGGTCCCCAACCAGGAGGTCCATCCCAGGCGCGGGCTGAAAGCTCCGCCCAACTGCGGGGCCGGAATATCTCCCTTTTTGGCAATCAGAACGATCTCGAAATCCAGCTCACTGCCCACGTAAAAGCGGGTGAGTTCACACAGCGGCGGAAATGCAGTGCCGTCAGGGAGAAATAACAACAATTCCTCAGTGGTCAGGGGCCCCACCCGCAATTCAAATTTACCCTGTTGATCCCAAACTTTGGTTCCGATGGTGGCCGTTTCGCCCAGAATCTGGTTTTGCCCCGCAATCCCGAGCATGGTGATCTGGTCGTCGGCAATCTGATGCCACTGACCCTTGAATTGACGGCCCTGAATGTTTACCCCAAAATAATCGGTAAGCATGCTCTCTAGACCGGCCATTGAACGCCCCTGGCGGGCCAAATGGGAAGTGTAAAACAACAGGGCCCGGTCCGACACATGCATCCTATCATGCAGCCCGGCGGTACCCAGCCCCATCAGGGAATACAGATAGCGGGCCACGCTGGAATGCTGGGGGGAATTGAAGTCAAAACCTAGTCGGGAAACCTTGCGTACCCGATAAAGCAGCGAGACCAACCGGTGGTTGAAGATGTCCAGAAAATCTCGCAGGGCGGTATCTTTTTTCCAGACTCTCTCCAGGATCAACTCGGTATAAGCGGCCGGCAGGGGCCCCATTGCACCGGCCAGGCCCATGATATTGACCGCCATGGTGGCCGGTTCACCCTCCCGGGAGGGCAATGTAATCTGGTCGATATCGCCCACCGGGAATTCGAGGCTCACTTTAGAAGTGAAACGCACCGGTTCCCGGGCGGGTTCCGAATGCGCTCCCACCGCATTCTGCTCGGGGTAGAGGATTTCAAGCAATTTGACGGCTTGAAAAAATTGAAAGCTGTACCCCTTATTGAATATGGTCCGGTCTAAAGGACTGTCTGTTCCCCGGCTACGGGTTCCCATCGCTTCCAGATCCCTTCGCGTTGTTTGCTTTTGATTATGAGCTGGGTAAAGGAATTTACCGATGCATACAGCGGCAAAAAACGGTTGAGCACCGCGGCCAGCAGGAACGACCCGCTGCCAACGTAGAGGTCCTCGTCAAACACCAGGGTTACCTCTACGCCCCGGCAAAACCCCTTCCAGGCATCCTGTCCGATTCTTCTTACAACCTGCCGGCATGTCATTTCACGGATCCCCGATATCTGCTGGTAGGTCTGCTCCGGATCCAGAAAGCTGTAGAGCTTTAAAATTTCATGCAAGGCGCTCAGGCTCGCTTTGTCATTTCCCAGGGAAAGATAATTCAGTGAAAGGTGGGATATCAATCGCCACAGGGCTTGTCCCCGCAGGGGGGGATCAATCTGGCGGGTGGGCTTGGCCAGAGTGTAGATACGCTCCAGGGGTGCGGCCTTTTCGATCTGTAAAACCGCGCCGACGGGGACCTCTTCAGCCAGTCGCCGGTTGGTGCAGAGCGTCTTGGCATAAATGGTGGTTGTCGGCGGTACATGGATGTTAAAATCCAGATCTACCAGTGAAAGATATACATGGGTACCGGGAAGGTCTTTGCGCCCGGTCGATTCTCGGCGGGCCTGCCAGAAAGCCTTCTGCCCCCGTTGCTCCAGGTTGTGGCTGTACGAATAAAACGGTTCCACCGGCCGGGGCTCAAAGCTGTCGTGTTCGATGGCCATTACCGCTTCTATAGAATGAATCTCGGTGATGCTCTCCCTGCGCTGGTCGGGATGGAGCAGGTATTCCGCCTTTTTCTCATCCAACCGGATCGGGTCGGTTGTTTGCTTAAACAGGTTGATAATCGGCGTGCAACCCAGCCGGAACGTATTTTTATCGATGGTCAGGCGACTGCCGGGCATCTGGTCCAGCAGTACCAGGATATCGAAGCGGTTTTCCGAACGGTGCCGGTGCAGGTTGGCAATATCCAGAAACAGAAATTTTTCCGGAAACGTAAAATATTCGTGCAACAGCCGATAGCCATAATGGCTGCCCGACGGATAGGGCAAGAGCCCTTCGTCCGGTCCAAATCCCACCGGCTGGATTGAATCGGTTGGCAGGAGAACGGGCTTTTCCGTACCCTCCGGTAAAATGACCACATCCAGCACATGGCCAAAAACCAGTTCGTAGAGGGCGTGAGCCAGCATGCTGTCCGCATTGAGGTAAAAACGCAGCTTGTCCAGCCCCATTTCACCCAGCCCGCCTCCTGGACTGCTGATGGACAGCCTTAAGACCAGGCTCACCTGGGGCCGGGCATCCAAAAAGTCGAATTGATCCGTGGACTCAAAACCGGCATAGGTAACTTCCAGGGGCCAGAGAACCACGGGATAACCGGTCCGGAAACGGCAAAGGTGCCCCTGAGCGGTCTGGGTAAACAGCGGCGTGCGTTCAGGCACCAGGTGCCCGCCCGTCAGCCCACCCTGGGTGGGGTCCGCCTCCAGGCAGGCAATCGTCATGGAGGGTACCGGCTCGAGGAACTGGGGGTATATGGTCCCTAAAAGCGCCGTGGCCAATTGGGGAAACTCGCTTTCCAGGTTGTACTGAATCCGGCCGGCCAGGAAAGCGAAGGACTCGATCAACCTTTCGACATGGGGATCCGGGCTCTGTTCCGGGCCGAATTCCAGCCGCCCGGCCACCTTGGGATAGTCGGCGGCAAAGGCCGCCCCCATCTTGCGCAGGTAGGTCAGTTCTCGCTTATAATACTCTAAGAGGTCCTCAGTACGGTTAAGCATCGATCTTTGTCCGCCCTGTCTCGGAGTCGTAAATTGTTTCGAACGATACGGGTTCGCCGACATCATCGCCAACCATGACGGCTTCGATGATCATGCGCAGGCTGCGTTCGCTGTCCATGGCTGGTTCAATGGAAACGTTTACATCGCGCAACCGGGGCTCAAACGCCCGGATGGCCTTTTCCGTTAGTAACGCCCTCAGCGCTTGATCCCTTCCGCTTGCCGGGCTCCCTTTGCCAAAGTCGGGCACACCGAAATCGATAACGGTCAGGTCCCGGGCGTCAAACTCCTCGGCGGTCAGGGGGGTGCGGGTATTGAGCAGCCAACCCAGATCCCTGGCGATGGCAGCCCGGGTTGCCGGCCGGTCCATGGTTCGCAAAGGTCGGAGCTCCTTTTTCACGCGGGGCGCCGCGTCTATCAGCCGGTCCAGGAGTGAAGCCCTGGTTTTATAGGGAGTAGGTGGTATGGGCATTTGAAATCCGATTTATTAGAAGCCCGATTCCTTGGCGCTTCTGAAAGCGAGCAAATGCTTTCCTCTCTTTTTTTCCCACGCTTACCTCTGACTCTTTTTCATCACCTCAACGAGATACTGTCTTTTCTCGTCATCACTACCTAGGGCATTAATTTCATCCTTCTGTCGTCGAGGCAGTCTATCATATGCTTTCTTCTGGTCCCTAGTCATTTTTTTCCAAGGATAATCCTTTTTATCGGGAGCATCGTCAAAGTCATCATCCTCTAGTTCATATTTCTACGCATTTGCCAGGACAGGGACCATCATCTTTCCACTGAATTTGTTCAATTCCCTGTAGTTATAGGTAGCTTTGCGGGCCACCAGCTCCAAATCCTCGGAACCGAGGCTCCCTTCATCGACCTTATACTCGAACTTCTTGACGATCACATTTTCAAGTTTGATTTGGAAATAGTGAATTGGCGCCTTGCCCTCTGCCGCCACGTGGGCGCGGACGCATTCGATGATCACCTCTTTCAGTGGTCTGCCATCCTTGCAGTGCTTCAACAATTCTATTGAAGCCTTGTCGATGATCTTACTGATCCCTATGGGCTCGTGTTTGGCCCGCTGAGGATCCGTTGTGTCTTCATCCTTGTCCTCGATGCTGAACTTTTGCTTGAGAGAGGTAATCTCACACCATTTATCGTGGCCTATTTCCTCACATTCTCCCTCAATTATGCCGTTTTTTGGGCAAAACTTCACGAACATGCTGGTGGCCATACTTGCTTGCTCCTGGAATAGGAATGCCTGGTCGGGGGCTATGGGTAGAAGCCATCACGCCCGGATCAAGCGGCCTTACCCTTGCGCGTCATCTCCACGGTGCGTTGCCACCCGAGGGTAGACCGCCATTTCAAAACGTAAAACAACCGGTCGCAATACCGCCCAATAGCAGACACCCGGAATCCCGGCCCGGGTATCCGGGGCCTGGATAGGGCCACGCAGATGCACTGCCGTGTCAAGCCCCGGCACTTCTCAAGCCTGGATGCTTGATCAATCCGGCAATGATTAACCCCTCCTATTAACCATCATTTACCGCTTCCGGTGGTAACTGTGGCTGACCCAAACGGAATTGCCGTTCCCAGTTCCTTGTGCATTTCTGTGTATGTATAGACAGCGCTGTCAGCCACCAAATCCAGATCTTCGGTGACAAGGTCCCCTTCATCGACCTCGAATTCGAATTCCTTGATCGTAACGCCTTTCAGTTCGATACTAAAATATTTGATCGGCTGGGTTTCTCCGCGCTGCCCCGGGCTCGCACGGAAGCACTCAATCACCACTTCCTCAAGCTGTTCACAGTGCCAGCACATGCGCATTAATTCGCCAGAAGCCTTGTCTACAATCTTTTTGATCGAGATTGCTTCGGGTTCGCACGTCTTGGCCACCGGCGCTCTTGTCGGAATAGTGGGCGGCGGCAACGTTTTATTATTAATCGTCTGCGAGAGAGAGGTAATGACGCACCATTTCTCGTGGCCTTTATCAGTGCACTCTCCCTCAATGATGCCTTCTTCTCGGCAAAACTTCACGAACATGTGGGTGGCCATCGATTCTTGCTCCTTGCAGCAAAAGGCCCTACAGGATACCGTACTGAACGATCAAGCCCGGGTACCCCCGACGTTTCCACAGACACCACCGGCAATCTGGCAAAGCAGCGAGGCGAACGAAAGCCACCCGGTTACCAGGCCGCACCCGGGCCAGGCAACTACGGCAATCTGACCATCCGGCCAAGCCATTTCGCAAGCAAGACATGCAACGCCAGAGGGGGTTATTTAAACATTTTTCGTTAACAGGGTTGCTACTCGTCTGTCATGCCTAATGTCCCTTTGATAAAGTTAAAATTCGCTGTTTTTCTCCCTTCTTTTCCACCTATTTTCTTCTGGCCTACATAGATAAATGTCACCTTTCCAGCCGACAGTCCCACTTCTTCCTGGGCAATCTCGCCCTCCCCCCCGGATATACCGTAGGTGGTGATGACAATATGATCCAGCTCTATTCTAAGGTATTCAACGGGTTTTCCGTCTTTATTATCCGCCCGCCAACAAGAAATATAACCATTCAAGATGACCTTACCGCTCCATATCGCATGCAGAATGTCATTGGAAGCGGCATCTACCGATTTGGTTATTGCGATGGGTTCGGCCACGACTCTTTAAACGGTGGGACCCGTCGCGGTTTTAGCCATCGAAATTGGCTGCTCATAACCGGTCCCCCAGGCTGTGATTTCCATGGCTCCTTTATCCTTGAATTTTACGTCTTCGCTTTCACCTTTAATCCCATCTAAGTGTAAAAACATGTCTGTTGACATAATGATTTTCCTTTCTTGTTATAGGGCTCACCCGGCCGCCGGCTGTACCCGGGGCCGTCTCTCCCTATTGTTATTATGAACCTCATTTCACGGCGCACCTCTGGCAACCCGACCAACCAGAGGTGGAGCCATGAGATTCATCCGCCGGTATCGCCTATATTTTAGCCGGATCAACCGGCTGGCGGCGGCAGTTCAGCCACCAGCCTGATGGAAGCGGTGAGCTCTTCAAGCTGGAAATACGGCCTTAGAAAGGCGATGGCATTATAGCAACCGGGCTTGCCGGGGATTTCAGTCACATCCACCCGGGCTTCACGTAGCGGAAACCTGGCCTTCATATCCTGGCTGGCATCGTCCTGGGCCAGGATATAATTGCTGATCCAAGCATTAAGATAGGCCGAAATGGTTTCAGCCGTCTGGAAGCTGCCGATTTTGTCCCGCATGATCGCCTTTAAATAATGGGCAAAGCGCGAGGCCGCCAGGATGTAGGGCAGCACCGTTGAAATGCGTGCGTTGGCATTGGCGGAGTCGGTATCATACACCTTGGGTTTCTGGGTTGTCTGCCCGCCGAAAAAGCACGCATAGTCCGTGCCCTTGCAGTGCACCAGCGAGATAAAACCCAGGTCGCTGAGCTCTTTTTCACGCCGGTCGGTGATGGCAATCTCGGTGGGGCATTTCAAGGCGATATCGCCTTCGTCGGTTGAAAAGGTGTGCGTCGGCAGCCCTTCCACCAGACCACCACCTTCCACGCCGCGAATCGCCGCGCACCACTTGTAAAGGGCAAAGGCGTTGGTAATCCGCTGAGCCAGGGCGTAAGCCGCGTTGCCCCACAGATACTTGGCGTGATCCTTGCCGTCCACGTCTTCCTCGAAACTGAGCCCTTCCACGGGCACCGTATCGGCCCCGTAGGGCAGCCGCATCAGGATATGGGGCATTGCCAGGGTAACGTACCGGGAATCTTCACTGTCCCGGAAGGAGCGCCACTTGATCAACTCCGCACTTTCAAAGACCTTGGCCAGGTCCCGCGGGACCCCCAACTTGGTAAAGCTTCCCAGGTCGAACATCTTGGGATCGGCGGCGGCGATAAAGGGCGCATGGGCCGCGGCGGCAACATTGGAGAGTTTCTCCAGCAGGGCCATATCCTAGGGGTGCCGGCCGAATTCAAAATCGCCCACGAGCATGGTATAGGGGCTGCCGCCGAACGTGCCATACTCTTCCTCGTACACTTTCTTGAACAGCTGGCTCTGGTCGAATTCAACCGCCGTTTCCAGGTCTTTCAACAGTTCCGCGGCGGTCACATTCAAAAGCCGCAGCTTCAGCATAACGCCGGTTTCGGTGTTCATCACCAGGTAGTTCAATCCGCGCCAGGCCCCTTCGAGCTCTTGGAAATCCGGATGGTGCATGACTTCATTCAGCTGGAGGGTGAGAAGTTCATCTATCCTGGCAATCTGCTCATTGATCATGGCGGCCGTGTCCGCGCTGACCGTCATCCCTTCATCCAGAATCTGGGCTACAAATTCACCGATAAGATCCTTGGCGTAGGGCACCTGGGACTCATCTTTGACCATTTGGCCGTTTTGAATGATGTTATCAAGCAAGCCCAACTCTTCGGCAGCTTGTTCTTGTTCCTCAGCCATGGTTCGTCCTCCTTATATAAATAGCTATATTAGCATTTCAGGTTGGGCCGCTATTATTCCTCGGCCGGTTCATCGGCAGCCTCATCGCCGCCCTCTTCACCGCCCTCTTCACCACCCTCTTCCGAAGCGGTCAGGGTCTTGAGCTCTTCCAGGCTTTCGGTACTCTGGATAACCTCCTGCAGCAGGTCGTCCAGTTCGTCATTGCCATCCAGTTTGGTCAGCAGGTCGGACAGCCGCTGCCGGGCATCGTAGAGTTTTTTAAGGGGCTTGATCTGTTTCAAAACGGCGACCGGGTTGAAATCGTCCATGTGGTTGAACTTCAATTCAAGGTTCATTTTGCTGTCGTCATCCACCAGCTTGTTGTCAACCTGGAATACCAGCCGCGGATTGATGGAGTCCATGATGTCGTTGAAGTTGTCCCGGTCGATCTCAACGAACTTACGCTCCTTCAGTTTCGGCAGCGGTTCCTCGGGTTTGCCGGACAGATCCGCCATGATCCCGCCCACGAAAGGCAGTTCCTTCATCTGGATGGCATCACCGATTTCAACGTCATAGGTGATTTGCACCCTGGGCGGCCGGATACGATCCAGCTTGTGTTGTGTGCTTTCAGCCATAATGACCTCCTTTTCCCATGTTAGGTTTTAAAAGACATATGCGTGTAATCAGTACCTGGTGTAAATATATGGTATCCACCCGATCCCCTTAATCGGGATTTTTCCAAATCATCCGTCGCTTTTGCGCGTTGCATCGTGCGGGACAGCCACCTTGACCCCCAGCAGGTTGAATATCTGGCGCAGGTTGCTGTCGTCTTGAATCAGTTCCCTGAGAAGTTCCGTCAGGGACATCCGCCCCCATGATACCGCCCGTTTGACAAGATGGGGCGTGGGGCTGTGGGGTTCATGAATGAGCAGGTAATCGGCCGCCGCCGCCAACAGCCGGTAAGCTTCCTCGCGGCTTTTAATCGATAAGGTTGCCAGCTGATCTGCCTCATCGGCGGTTTGGTCATCTGAGGGCGCCTCGGTTTCCTCCGGGGAAACTGCCTCCGCCGGCATTTCAATCTGTTTTTCCTTTAAAAAAGTATTAACGAGCCCGAGAATATTTTCAAGGTTTTCTTTGAACATGTTCAGGCTGGGCGCCTCGGTAGCACATTTTTCGTCCAGCAGCCCGTTCAGGTCAGCCAGCAAATGCAGGGCTTCTTCAACGAGCTGGGCCTGCCGGACATAAAACCGGCCGTCGGTGAACATGACGCTGCCTAAAAATTTGGCCCGCGTGGCCCGACCCTCGCCCTCGGCCCGGGCAATGGCGTCCGGCTCTTTGACGGCCAGCTTTTCCAAAAGATTGGCGCTTTCCCAGTCGGCATAGCTATAGGGCTGGGAATCCAAGGATTGGGGTGATGTAATGGGCACAAATTTGAGCTTGTACGATAATTTCTCGTTTAACCAGATAAGCGGGGAAACCCGGGCGGTGAGGTCACCTTCCTCTATGGCCGGGTAGGAGTCGTCCCAAAAGTTCTCCACCAGGCCCCGCAGCAGCTTCAGCCCCTCTCCAAGACCCGCGAATCCATGCAGGCAGATGAGGGCTTCCGTCAGCCAGGCGGCTATCTGGATATCTTTGGAGCGGTTTTCAAGCGCGTCCAGGCAAAGTTCCATGACCTGGTCCCAGTTCGCCTTTTTCAGCTCCCGCTCCCAGATACCCTGGGGCAATTCGGCCGGTTCTTCCTTGCGGGCCTCCTGGATGCGGTCATAGGCTCCTTCGTACCGCAGGGCCTCCCCGGCCGGGTTATCACCCGGTATGGGGGTCAAAAAGAGCTCGGTATCCAGGTGGAAAGCCTCCTTGCCGCCCGCCTGTCCTTCTGCGGTGGCTGCAACCCCCCCCACCCCAGCGTCGGCCTCGGCCGGTTTTTCCTTGTCTGTCATATCAATCTCCCCTGGCGGCTGATAGCATGCCAAGCTTGGGTGCCGACGTCGGAAATGTGGGCATCTGCAAGGGTAGCCTGGCTTTGTCGGCGGTGGTCAGCGCAATCCGTAAAAACGCCGTTGACTTAAATTTCTTTCCGGCCGGGTCCTTGCCGCCCACCCGGTCCACTTCAACGTTGAACTTCAGGGTGTGCGGTTTCTGATCGACGAACCCGCTCAAATCGGTTTTTTCGGCGGCATGCTCCTTCAAGAGGCGTAAAAGCGACCAGTTGTTGGTAAACCGCCAGGTGGCGGTCCGCCCTTTGACCCCGGCCCCCTCATACGTACCGGCAAAAACAGGTTTGTAGGGCGCATTTTTAGCCCAGCGGAGGGACACCATCACCGGTTCGCCCAAGGACCATTGGCCGCTGGTTGTCTTCCCGCCGTCGATCAGGGTCTGTTTGCCGACCACCAACTTCCACCCGATGATCTGGTTGGCCATTACCTCATACGCCTGATTGACCCGGAAAGTCACCTCCAACCCGAGGGCGGGGGCCTTTTCCTTGGCGTCTTCCGCCCCGGCATCTTTTTCCGGCTCTGCTTCAGCAATCAGATAGAGGCCGAAAAAGCCGCGGACTTTCTCCATGTCATTGATAAAGCCGGCCGCGTGTTTTCCGGACAGCCCGAAATTGTTGTTGAACTTGAGCACACTTTTAATCGTGGGTGCCACTTCATCGTAAAACGTATAGAACTCTTTGATTTGCTCGGGTGCGGCTTCTTCGTAACCCGCCATTCCCGGTTCCAGATCGGAAAATGGAAATTTCCCGGCCAATTTCTCATCAAAGAATGATTTCAAGGCCCGGTAATTCGTCTCCACGGTCCGGGAGGCGATGACCTGGCACTGGTCGTAGAGCAGGCGCCGCAGTTCATTGCGCCTTTGTAAAAATATGTCACCGGATTGGGCCTGCAGCATATCCGCGGTAATTTTCTCATAGTAGTTGGCGGCATCCACCACGTTCATGCCTGAAAGGATATATTTTTCCAGAACCGCGATCGTGTTTTTTGGTTTTTTCGCCTCGTACTTGCCAAGCTCGGTGAGGATCCGTTCCCATTTGAACAGAATCCGTTCTTCCTCCCGGTTGCGCAGAATCTGGCTGTTTTTAAAGAACGTGACCAGCGGGCGGGCGTATTCCTCGGCCAGAAAATGAATGCGTGTGCGTTGAAACTTGAGATAATTTTTGAGATCTTTTTCATCCTGTACGTCAAAGGCCTCGTAGGAAATCGGTTGGCTGCCATCCCACCAGGACAGGTCGCCCCCTTTGACACCGTACAGTTCTTCTTCTTCCAGGAACCTGTTGAATGCTTCGAGTAATGTGGCCGTCTGCCAGTAGAGGACATCGGAAAGTACCTGGTGGGACCTTACCAGGTTCAAAGAATTCAGTTTGTTCAGCAACCGGGTAAGGTTCGCGGCCGACTTGTTGAAATCCCGGACTTCGACCAAAATATCGGTTTCCGGCAATTGCCCGTCGAAATCCACCGGTATGGTCTCGAACTGTTGGGCGCGGCGCACCAGATCCATCACCTTCTTATCAAGGTTTTCCCGGGCCAGGTTGGCCATGGAGCTTTGCAGCCCGATGGGAAAATTCTGCAGGCCGCCCTGGCTGTAGGCTTCGTAGGGATCAAACATCCGCAGCGCTTCATCAAGCAGGTTTTGATCCCAGCGCAGACGCGTTCCCGGCGGTAAATCCATTCCTTTCCGCCGGGTCAGCTCGGCGTCCATAAAATCCTGTCCGAGGAGCTGCTCCAACTCGGCCTTCAGGGCCAGCACAGTCGGCGAAAGGCGGTTGAAGATCGCGGGAGCCTCCTTTTCATCTTCCTCTTCCCACTCGTTTTCTTCCTCCGCCAGATCTAGGTCAACGTCTTCGTCGTCCGCGCCCTCTTCATCCAGAACGATCGGTCCGTCCTTCTCATTGATATCCAGGATGTCTTCACCTTTAAAATCAGCGAAGAATGTTTCATTGTCTACCGGGGGGGCGTCGATGACCGCGCTCTTTAGAGATTCCTGGGCTGCTTCGATAATTACCGGGTCAGCCGAAGTAGCCAGCAGCGGACGGACCGGTTAAAACGGAACTTTTTGAGGCCAGGGCTTCTTTCAGTTTGATAAAACCGGCCTCGCCTTCGGTAAACACCTCATCCTTGAGATCCGGGCCCATGAAGCTGGATTCTTCTATGGCCGTCAGGACTTCTTCAAAAGCATCACCCAGCTCAAATTCCTCATTGAATATCCAGGCGAATTCTTCTCGCGCCAGATCTTCTTCGCTGCGGGCAATTGAATCCAACACCGCTTTGACTTGCTTGAGTTCTCCAGCCGGACCACGCCGCTGTCGGGCAAACCGGTCCAGGCGGTAAGCCAGGCGCTGCGTGCTGATCTCCAACTGATTGGGGTCATGCAACCGGCGGTATAGCCGTTTGGTAAGCTTTTTCAGGGTAAAAAACTTGGCTTTGAGCCTGAAGATAGCTGGATCAAACACCCGGTAATGGGTTTTTCCGAGCGAGGCATGATAATAGCGGGCATTCTTGTAGAACTCGGACGGCAGTTCGATGTCAAAGAGGTACTTGACAACCTGGCCCATGTCCTTGAGGTTTTTTGTAGAGCTCAGGCCGTTATACAGGTTGGCATTGCGCTCGAGTTCACCGAGCGCGCTGACAAAATTCTGCAGGCGCAGGAATTCCGGCATGTCTTCGATGGCCAGGAGTTCACGGCCGTTTTCGTCGGTATATTCCGCCCCACTCTGGGCTTCAAAAATCTTTTTCGCTTTCTGGAGCAGTTCGATATAAAGCGCCTTGAGGATGATCTCATCATAGGCCAGGGTCATGGATCGCCGAAGATCCGCATGCAGATCACTGAACCAGGAAGATGGAATAAAGGCGTAGGTCAGACGCCTGAAGTTGGTCATCCCCCTGAATAGATTCTGGCCACTCTCTCTAAACGTATTGGACATCGACTCCTGGTGCAGGGCCCGGTAAAGGGCCAGCCCCTCCGGCCCCTCATCCTGTTTGCGAAATTTGCGCAGGTCCTCTTCAATCTGTTCAAAGACGGGCAGCATGGCCCGCTTGTCGTCCTTGAGCCGGTTGCTGGCGAGCCACAATCCCAGAAAGCAGGTCAAAGCCAGGGCCAGAGCCACCACCTGGGTAGCGATCACGGTTCTGTTCTTGGATGTCAGGGTCCGGGTCAGGGGGCGGGCCAGGCGAAACTCGGAAAAGATCTTCTTGTTGAATAATTCCCTGAAGAAATAGACCGTCTTGGGCGCATTTCTGATTTCATCTATACCGGCATCCCCGCAGAAATAGAGCCCCCGGAACATATAATTGTCCTGATAGACGCTCTGCCGGAAGACGCGGTCAAGATAAATCTGGAGGGGCTCCGCCAGTTGCTTGATCTTTTCCGGCAGCAGGAAAAGGCCATCCGGGTCGCGCAGATTGCTGCGCTCGGTGAACAGTTCAAACTGAGTCTTGAAAAGATCCTGGTTGATGCTGTTAAACGCCCGCCGCACCCATTCGCTGGCGTAACCGGTCTCAATTGAATGGGGTGATGACCAGCCAAACATATTGTTGGCCAGATTGTCGGGGATATTCTGACAATAGCTCTGGAAACCTTCGATTTGGTCGCACCCGGTCACCAGCACATAGACCGGAAAGCGCATACCAAGGACCTTCTGGGCCTCACGCAATTTTTTAGCCAACAGGTCGGCTTTCCGCGACGCTTCATCCAAGTCGGCTTCATCGCCTGCCTGGCCAGCAAGTAGATTCTGACAGGGAATCGTTAAAACGACCCCGTCTATGGGGCGCTCAGGGCGGTGTTTCTGCAACAGGCGCAGGAAAAGCCGCCAGAGTTTTTCATTGGACGAAAAGCCGTCCTCCTGGAGCACGAGATCTCCGGATACATCAATCACAAGTCCTTTTTCAAAGAACCACCACTTGCACTCATCGCGTTCGCCCGAACGGCCGCCGACCGGCCCGCCCAAAGGCATCTTGAAACGGGCCTGCTCAAGGCTGCGGGTCTTGCCTGCCCCGGCCTCTCCCAGCATCATGATCCACGGAATCTGGTAGCGGTATTTTTTCCCGGGTACATTGGCTTTCATGTGCTTCATGGCCCGGGAGCAAATTTTGCGTAGTCTTAAAGAAGACAGCTTGCCGAATGCGGCGACTTTGGCAGCGACAACGGGCGCTTCTTCTGGTTCCTTTTCCGGCTCTTCGGCTTCGTCTTCGTCAGGCTCCTCCGCATCTTCAGCGGCGGCCTCGGGCTTTGGTTTTTTCCGTGCAATTAGGAAAATAACCAGCATAACGAACAATAGAACCCCAATCAGGACTGCCACCCCGATCAATAATTGGAGTGTGTTGTTGCGCGCATATTCCACGAGCCAGTCTTTGAAATAATAGACAAGGCCGAGGACTAGGAAAAAGCCGGTAAAAGTCCACCAAAATCTGAGGTAAGCTAGCATACGATTATATCCAATTCATTAGCGTACCAGTTCTATTTGACATTGTACGCACCACGAATAATCTGCTCGGCAATATTCACCAGGTCTTTGGTCTGGTGATCCCAAACCGTGTGTGACCCTACCAGAAACAGTATAATGATAAGTGCGATCAGCCCAATCCATTTGTTCAGGTAGGGCAGCCGCTTGCCTTCGCTTTTGTCCAGCGTGTAATTGTAGGTTTCCGGAAATAACTGCTTGGTTTCAGCATGCAGGTCGGCATTCGTTTTGAAAATGAATGTAAACAACTGGCTGCGGTAGTAATCCAGCAAGCCTTCGTCATCTTTATCCTTGAATTTCCCCCTAAATCCCAAAGCGAGCGCCATTAGATAGACAGCCGCAATTTCAATCAGGGCCGGGTCCCGGTCTTTGAGTAGGTCCTCGATCTTTTCGAACAACAACTCACCGGCTACATGGGTGCCGAAGAATTTGTATTCCAACAGGTTGGACTTCCATAGCTCCCGCCCCTGCCAGGGCATATTCAAAAACACCTCGTCCGCCAGGGCCGCCATGACGTACTGGGCTTTCTTATAGTAATCAACGCCGTATTCGCCCCCATGCCGCCGGGATTCGAGCACCTGTTCTTCCAGCACTTTGATGAGATTGACCTGGACGACGTGCACCCGGTCGGCTTCCGTATTCTCCTCAGCCACCACCTCAACGGCATCCTCTCCGCCCTCTTCCTCAACGGCCGGTGGTTCAGCCAAACCGCTCTCTACCTCGGTAACCATCGCTTTCTGCCGCACAACCTTTTCATAGAATGTGTGGAATTGCTTCAGCAGAAATGAACTTTCCAGTTCTGATGGATTCATATCAGCGCCTTCTCCGTTTAAGTTTTATTGCGCACATACAAAATAATTTCAGCCGGACCGCGTTTATTCATCGGATCCGAGGTGTTGAATATCTGCAGCTTCTTGTCCGGGGTGATAAATTCGGCATCGGTATTGACCGCATAAAGGGTCACGCCGCGGGTCGGCACCAGCTCCTCATCACCATCGATCTTTTCGCGGTCAGCGCCGCGGATACGCTTTTCTTTCAGCGACTCCACATTCGCGGCGCTGCTGATCAGGCTTTCTTCAAACCAGGCGATGACCTCTTCTTCCGGCATGGCCGCCCGTCCCCGTACGCCGACCACAATCGTCGGGGTGGTCCAGGCCCGTATCAGGCGTACGGTGAACACCCCGTGTTCAAAATCGAACGGGATGGCCGTATGAGATTCGAGAATCCCCTCGTCGATGACCCGGAAGATATAGTTCCGGGTTTCATCGAAATTGGCGTAGAGGTCATCATGATTGTAGGGCGCCAGGACCGGTGGTACAAGGCCCGTGCCCAGGGCCGAGAGGTTCCCCATAATGGCGCACAAAGAAAGATAAAGTGTGTAGGGATGCGCCCGACTGCTGCTCAGCAGGGCCTCGAAGGCCGGCAGGCCGGACACCATAGCATGGATCAGCAGCTTGGTCTCAAGGGACATCGGGCCTCGCAGCGCAGCCGCCGGGGAACTGATTCGTTCAGCCAGAAAGACGGCTTTCTCCCGCAACCGTCGTGATATGGCACTGCACAACCGGCCAATCGGTGATTTCAATTCGACATGCAGGCAGGGCGCCAGAAAGTCGGTCATCGCATAGGTTTCGTTTTTGTAGGTGACCTGGGCCAGGCACAGAGCCGTGTACTTCTGGGGTGGTTTGTCGGTAATCAGCAGGCTCAGGCGCGGAACCAGGCGCGGAATGGACAATTCGGACTCGCCGGTGTTTTCGTCTATAACCGGCCGGCCCTCCACGGAGTTATACCGGGCCAGCGTGCCGCGGGCCGCTACCTGGCCCTCCTTCTTTGCGGGTACGACCAGGTATATACTGATCGGGGTCTGGGCCATTTCATCCGTGTAAGGGGTCAGGTCCACCTCGAGGTTTCCCTCGGTGGCCGGCGAATGGTAGACTACCAATCCGTCCGGCATGACCGCCTCAATCTCGAGCACCCGGAACGTTCCCTCGATCAAAAGAACCGTATCGATGGCGAGGCTCTTGATGCCCCAGTGAAAGGGAGCGGCGGCTTCCAGCTGGTAATGCAGGAGATCGTCGATTCGGCTGGACATCTGCTGGAAATGCTGGGGTGCCAGCAGCATGCCTTCGTGCCATTGAATCGCATCCGGTAGTTTAGGGGCCACAGTCATAGCGATTTCCTTTTATCAAAGCGCCCGGCACGGCAGGTTTTGGGCGGGAATGTATAATCACTTCCGGCAGCGGGCATGAACCGCGGAGGCCTCCGTTTACCACTAAGTGCTGCAAACGGTTTTGCATTGTCTCCGGTGCTGCGATAAACGGCCAGTAGCCTACCCGACCATCAGTCATCCGCAAACTCTATATAATCCGTAATATCCTTGGCGATGTTGACGGCAAAATCATTTTCCCGCAGGAAAATGGTCACATCATTGAAGGGGTTGATGCGGCTGCGATGCGCACCGGGGGTGAGGAATTTTGCAAATACCACCCCGCCAATGGCAGCCGCTTTCAACGGCAGCTTCTGAACAGGCACTTTCTGACCGGGAATCCACTCCCAGCCCCAGGAATCAAAACCAGCCCCATCCAGGTAATCCCTTCTTATCTGGCTTCGCTGGGCGAACCAGTCACCAGCAGTCATCCCCATCAACTGTTCCATTAGCTTCTCGTCGTAAACCACAATCAGGTCCACCGCGATGGGACTGTCCTGGTTCGCGTTGTCAGCTATTTCTACAGTTACATCGACCTGCCCGCCTATTACAGCCACCGTGTTCCGGTAGAGCCAAGATGGCTGCTGGGTGACAGGGCTGGAGCCGCAAGCAGTCACGACCATGGCCAGCATCCCCATCAGAAGCACCCACAGGGCAGGCCCGGTCAGGATACCGTACGCTCTGTATAGCCGGTTGCAGAATGTTATCATGCCGAATTGCTGTCCCTCCGGGCGGAGCGACACATCCCGTAGTTATTTCTAAGAAGTTAACGGATTTATAATGATTTAAGGCTCTATTTTTTGATTAATCTATTATAAAGTCAAGCTAATTACATATAATTTACATTAATAGGTTATCAGGTCGCCCTATTTTGTGCCTTTGTTAAATCATTTGCCATATATGGTATAGAAGAAGGGCCCTGAACACGCAATCTTCGAAAAGGTCAACGATACCGGACGCTAAGGTACGGCGCGCACCACTGGACCGGAGTGCCGGTCCAAAGCTCGATGTTCCCCGCTACCAGGAACTACCGGCCGGGCATTCAAGGCTACGCATCAATTTGTTTGGGGGATGGGTAATGCTGCCGCAACATCATATCTGGGGGAAGTGGCAGACTCCGCAAAATTGGCCCTTGGGCAGGTTTATTGTGACGAGTCTGGTTCCCATACACCGGGCACTACACGATTCTCCTCCCGGTAACGATTGATCTTGCGCACAGGATTGATCAGTAATATCGGAAACTGCTTCTTGGTAATGTACTGCCCTTGATCTTCCCTGGCTTTATCGGCGTATATGGTGTCGTCCTCGGCGGTGACCGCCACGGCTTCTACTTCATAGTGGACTTCAAAATCGCTGCCATCGTAGGTAATACGCTTCTGATCAAACACGAAGACCGTATTTTCCGGTTTGCCGCCGCCGCCGGCCAGATCCCGGGGCCTGAAAGGCAGTGACCGGTTGCCACCATCCGGGGCGGCTTCAAACTGAATATTCAAGGATTCTCCATTGAATCCGGAGAGCACCCCCGGGGTTTTGGCCGGAAAAGTGATCGATTTGATATATACGTCCTTCTCGACCTGGATCGTGTGTATGGTGCCGGCTACATCTTTGGTTTCCGATTCGATGGTCCGGTGGAGAACGATTTGCCGGCTGATAAAAAACTGTATCTCCCCCAGAAATTCACCGAAATCTTCCAAGTGCTGGGCTGTAAACGGCACGAGTTTATCCGGAATCGACCGGCTGGGCAATGTCTGACAACCTGCGCTGCACATCAACAGGAGGGCCGGCAATAGAATAATCAGCCTTTTTCGCTTCATCGCTGCTTCCAAATCGAATAGAGCAAATTAAAGGGTTAGATGCTGAAAATCTGTTTCTCCCGGGGTACGATACAGCGGGTCGTTGAGCCTAACTTTTTCAGCAGATCGTTGGCGGCCGTCAGTTTGGCCGCGATATCTTTATCCGCCTGACTGGGGTCGTGGTGAAACAAAAACAAACCTTTGACCTTCGCACTGTCAGCCATTTTCACGACCTGGTCTATGGCCGAATGCCCCCAGCCGATCTTGTCGCGATATTCTCCGGCGGTATAGGTACTGTCAGTGATCAGAACATCGGCTTCGGAGATGAACTCCGTCAACTGTTCTACGTAAAATTCATTATAGTAAGGATTGTCTTCCGGAAAAAGTTCATTGTCCGTAATATAGCAGATGGACCGTTCACGGTAAGTCACCCGGTAACCCAGGCAGTGCCCCGGGTGGTTGAGGAGCATGGTCTGGACGGTGATGCCATCTATGTCGATCTGCTCTTCTTTTAATTCCCTGAACTGCACCCTGGCGCTGAATTCCTTGGTATTGATCGGAAAATGAATGCCGTCCATCTGGCCGGATATCATCTCCTGCATGGTGATATCGCCGTGCGAGGGACCACAGATTTCAATGTCATTGCCCTGGATGTAGAGCGGGATAAAAAACGGCAGGGCGTTGATGTGGTCCCAGTGCGGATGTGAGATAAATATCTTCATTTCCGTGGGTGCATCCTTACGGGCCATCAAGCGGTCGGACAGGACCTTGATCCCCGTACCGGCATCAAAAATGAAAAAGCTGCCCCGGGGAAATTCCAGGCTGATGCAAGAGGTATTGCCGCCGAAATGTACGGTTTGCTCACCAGGAACCGGCAGGGTTCCGCGGATCCCCCAGAAACCGATCAACACCTTATCGGCCATGATGGATTGGACTTTATTGATAAAATGGGCATGATCCACCGGCTTGGTGATATAGCCATCCGCCCCGAAATCGAGGGCCCGCTTGCGGTCGAACTCGTAGGCCTTGCCCGAAATGATGATGACTTTCAGATCCGCCAGTTCCTTCTGGGCCCTAAGCTTCTCCAGAACCTCCAGACCATCAAGTTCCGGCATCATCATATCCAGGATGACGCAATCGGGTTTGTTATCGATGATTTTTTCGAGGGCCTCGGTACTGGATATGGTATGGTAAATGTTGTCGGCGAGGGGTTCAAGAAACGTTGAAATCAATTTGATGAATATGCGATCGTCGTCGACTATGAAGAAGTTGTACCGCGGCTCCATGCATCCCTCCAGATGAACAATCCATCTCAACTTGAAGCGAACCGATTAGAAAACGTTAACCGAACAATCTAAAAATGTCAATAATTCCTGAATATTTGGGTTGGTACCGGTTTTGGTCTACTGTAAGGGGACGGGTGTCGGCCGGCTCAAATTCTGGCTCAAATCAGCGGCCTCGGGATGGCGCCTTAAATGTAAAGAGGGGGTTGTCGTCAATCAGGTTTTTTCTTGAAAAGGCCGTCTAGCATACACACCATGATGAAAGGCAGCGTCACCAAGAATTCCAGGATAAAACCCAAGGGTGCCAATATCAGGGTGGCGGGAATTTCAACAGCGTACAATTTAATTTTTGCGCGGATATCTTCCATCATCACGTCTGTCCCTAAAGATGGTCCCGCGATAACACAATCCTAGTTGTAATGCAATCGAGACAGAGGGTGGAAGGGATGCGGCTGGCTGGACGCAGCCCCGTCGGGCCGCGCAAACCTGGAATGGGTAACCCTATGAATCAATAGGTTAATTTTGGTTTATCAGGCGGTACGGAGCGATGCTCCCTGTTTTTTCCGGAAAGATGCACAACGACCCCGTCGCGATCACCTTTACGACGCTTTTGCCGTTCACGGCGGCGGTTCCGGGCGGAAACCTTTTTAACGGCCGGGCCCCGGTGCCGCGGGTCGGAATCTTTCAGGATAACGGGTATACTGTCGCCTATCGAGACATCCATGACTATTCCCCTTTGTATGGTATATCGGCTGAAAAATGAAAACCTTGATCTTTTCCGGCGAAATGCAGTATTTTTTTTGACTGCCTCCGGCATTTAAGGTACGAAAAGATGGTTTGCCATCCTCGACGCGAGCGCCCCACCGCAGGCGCCCGTTATTCACAACCGGGCTTCACTTTCATAGAATGAGGATGCTATCTATAGGAAAAGGGGCTATGACTAAAGCAGATATTGAGTGGAAAAACAGGGTATTATGTAGTGACGGCAACTGTATCGGGGTTATTGGGCCGGATGGTCGCTGCAAGGAATGCGGATTGCCGTTCGAAGGGGAACTGCCGTTCGAAAGGGAACTGCCGACGCCGGAGACGGCCCCGGACGACAGCCCCACGATCGCCGGCCCTGAACCGGAACAAAGCAGGGACGGTGATCAAGAACAAACAGCCGCAGATGAACAATCGGAAGGGATCGACGACAAAGAGTGGTCGAACCGCCGGCTTTGCCGGGATGGGAATTGTATCGGGGTCATCGGCCCGGACGGAAAGTGCAAGGAGTGCGGACAGCCCTATGACGCTTGATTAAGATCATGCTAATTGCACCCGTGACTGCCGCCGTTCCAGGTCTGCCACTGGTGACTCTAAGGAAACACCGCCCCGGTTGCGGCGCCGTGCGCGGTTTCGATATCGTACCGTTTTTCCAGCTGGATATAGTGGTCCAGGGTGGCTTGGGCCGCGGCATTGGCCTCCCTTTCCAGCTGGGTGCAGGTTTCCCGCCGGCCAATTCCCCAAATAACCTGTTCAATATCACGGGCCGCCCGGAGTCCAAACTCGCGGTGGCCTTTCTCGTGCGCATAAAGCGCTTCATAATACCGGTCCCACTTTTGTTTCAGCTCTTTTGATCCACGTTCGTACTGATCCCACGCCGGCAGGGTAAAAGACACCCGGAGCAGCGTGGTGACCGCGGTAAGGCGACATTCCGTCGGGTTTTCCCACCAATGGTAGTTCCAGTTCAACCACCAGGCGGTGTGGCCATCGAATCGTCGCCCGCCGGCTCCGGCCGGACCTTTCCGGTCCATTTCCCGCCTGAGTTCCTGCGCGGTCTGCCCGCTGATCCGGTACTTGCGGACTGTCTCATGGATCACGGGGTCTGCCGCCAGCGGTGGACAGACAATCAGCAGCCAGAGCCACGCGAGCGCCAACATTGTGCAAAGCAAATGCATCATCGTCAATCCCGGGGCTTGGTTAGTTTAGGGTTGTTGCGGTGCCGGTGCCTGTCCCGGGTATTTTTTTTCTCCATATTGCGGCCAATGGCAGCTGTGAGATCGATACCCGTCTGGTTGGCGATACAGCCCACCACAAAAAGGATATCCGCAAGTTCATCGGCCAGGTCCGGCCGGTTGTGATCGGTTTTGTAGCTCTGCTCGCCAAACATGCGCGTCATGATCCGGGCTACTTCTCCGGTCTCCTCCATGAGGATGCCCAGATTGGTCAGCTCGGAAAAGTAACGCACACCGGTTGTCTGCACCCACCTGTCGATCATCGCCTGGTATTCGCTTATCGTGATACTTGCCATGGTCTCCTGCCTTTGCTGGTTGATGGCGGGTCGGCGAGCAACCGCCCCGGCAACAATTTTCCCCTTTCTATCAGTTTTTACGGCAGAAGCAAACAGGTCCTGGCCGGCAGCCTTGCAGTTTCACCCTATTTGTGATTTGAAACCGGTTACCGCAAAAGTTTAAGCGGAATAATCGCAAAAGGGAAACAGCATGCTCGAAACTATAAGTAATCATCGCATCCGCGGATTATCCAGCCTGATCGGCAACACGCCCCTGCTGGCCGTCCGGTTCACCTTCCGGGAACAGGAGCGGGTCATTTTTGCCAAGGCGGAAAATCTCAACATGACGGGCAGCATCAAGGACCGGATGGCGTTTCATATCCTCATGCAGGGTTACACCAGCGGGGCTTTGAAACCCGGTGACCGCGTCATTGAAGCTACCAGCGGTAATACCGGGATTGCCTTCTCCGCCATCGGTAGAGCCCTGGGTCATCCAGTCACCATTTTTATGCCGGACTGGATGAGTGCCGAACGCATCAACCTCATCAAAAGCCTGGGGGCGGATATTCGGCTGGTCAGCCGCGAAGAGGGTGGTTTCCTGGCTAGCATTCGCCTGGCGGAAGAGATGGCGGCCGCTTCTGACAATACGTTCCTGCCCCGGCAGTTCTCCAATCAGGATAATAACGAAGCACACAGCCTGACGACCGGCCCGGAAATCTGGTGGCAATTGAAATTCAGATCCCTGCAGCCCGATGCGTTTGTGGCCGGTGTCGGCACGGGGGGGACCATCATGGGCACCGGGCGTTTTCTCAAGGAAAAGTACCCGGCGATCCGCTTGCACCCCCTGGAACCCATGAACTCCCCGACCCTGTCCACGGGCTGCAAGGTCGGCAAGCATCGCATACAGGGGATTTCCGACGATTTCATCCCTCCCATCCTCGAGTTGGATTCACTTGATGGGGTTATCAGTGTGGATGATGGAGATGCGATTTTGATGGCCCAGAAGCTGGCTGCCGAACTGGGCATCGGGGTGGGCATCTCTTCGGGTGCTAATTTTCTGGGGGCCCTGATGGTCCAGGAAACCCTGGGCACCAAAGCTACGATTGTAACCGTATTTCCGGATGATAATAAAAAGTACCTGTCCACCGACCTGCTGCGAGATGAACCTGTCCAACCCCAGTACCTGGCGCCGTATATCCAACTCAGGGAAGTCCAGGCGTTCAAACGGGTCTGCCACACCTGCTGTGATCCCAAAGAATGCCTGGCTGCCGCGCCTAATGAGCCCGTGCCGGATGAGCAACTGCCCCACTGCCCACGGCGGCTCTAAACCACAGGGTGGTAGCTAGCGTACGCTCCGGATCGATATCGCCGTCTTCCGCCGGGCTGGAGAGATACGTCCGCAGAAATGGCACACTTCTTGAAATGAAAAAAGGCAGTTTCAAGAAAAGCCCTTACCTATAACCGACACACAACCGGAGGATTGTCATGGTTGCCAATATACATACCTGTAAATCGTGTGGAAAAGTGGCCGGTGAAACCGGTCATTTATGCGATCCCGTGGAATTGAAACAAGCGCATGTCTGTGAGGATTGTGGACAAGCGTCCACTAACCCGCGCCATATCTGTAAACCGAAATTACGCAATGTCAATTTTGCCTGTGTGGCCTGCGGCCGGGTTGCGGAGATACCGTCCAAACTCTGCAACCCACGCGATCTTGAGGCAATTGCCAAGGGAGATCCGCCGGAATCCCTTTTTTAATCGAACCCGAAGACGAATCTCATAAGCCCTCCTGATAAGGGCCTTTTCTATTATGGCCCTTATCAGGGTTTTCGCCGGGCAGTGATATCCCAACCGGGATCATAACGCTGATGGCAGGCCGGGCAGATAAGATGGATCTGGCCCTGATCGGAATCGGTTTGAAATTGCAGGGCCACATGGAATCCATCCCGGTAGCCGCATGCTGGACAAACCGACACGTCACCCCGTGGTTCTAATGTTTGCATGGCAGGTCTCCAAACTGTATCAGATGTTCGTTTCCATTGTCTCACCGAATGCCCCCCAGACACTAGCGGCAGTCTCAAAATTAATTTTTTAGCTCAAGGTCAAGCCGACCGTGAAGTTTCCCCACCTCGGGGGACTTTCCGCTTGATCTATTCCTCAAATGTAGGGGGCAAACGGAGGTGCCAGTGAAGCCAGTGCCCATCTGGTAAATATGCATATATTTCGAGGATAGGAACGCGCAACGCATAGATTGGGCCCAAATGCATCTTTGAGATAGCCTCGCATGTATCAACCGGCTTTAAAGGGACGCCGGCCCGTTTGTTTTTCAGGCGCCGCCGGCACCTATATTCTGAAGAGCCTGCCCGGCCATCCACATACCCAGGGCCATTACGGCCAGCAGGCCAAAATAGGAAACGCCGATGGCGGTCCGTTTGCTGGCCGGCATGTCATAGTAGGTGGGATCATACGTTTTGAAATTCTTGAAGAAGGTGAACACACCGACAAGCAGGATTAAAAACAGGAGCGGCGACCGAGTCTGCAGGAACACCCCCACCCCAATCGCCAGACCGGCTATCCACACCCAGCGACTCAGGATGGGGGTGATGCGGCCGCCGTCCAGAGGCGGAATGGGAATCATGTTGAACAGGTTGATCATCAACCCTGTATAGGCCAGGGCATACCATATGGGGTGCCCGCTTACCCACCCTACTACCAGACATAGGAGTGCCCCAAGGGTTCCCAGGGCCAGCCCCCCGATGCCCACCAGGGCTTCTACGTAGGCATCCCGGGGCAGACCCTTCATGGCAATGACCGCCCCGACAAAGGGTATGAAAACCGGGGCGCCGGCGGGAATATTCTGCTGCCGCATCACCAGAGCGTGCCCGGCTTCGTGCACAAAGATCAACAACACGAAGCCTAGCGCAAAGGGAAATCCCCACAATGTGGCGTATACCCATACGGATGCCACCATGGTGATGAGGGTTGGAAGCTTGGCAAATTTCAAGGCAGCCAGGACCCATTTGAATTTTCCCAGCACAAAAATCAGCAAAATTCCCAGAGCGCCCCAGCGTTTGAGCCAACCTGAATTGAAGCGCGAACTCGCATCTGGTTCCGGTTGGCGGTGCGTAGATGGTCCCACCGTTGCCAGGTGCCGGGCGACAATTTGCAGGTTTTCAACTCTTTTCTTCTGGTCAGTACTGAGATTGGCCTGAGTCATACGCGTACTTACACCTCCCATACCCAGTTCTGGTTAGCCGTGGCGCTTAATTTCGAACGGTTCGACAAGCTTCCAGGCCTGGTAGACCGTTATAGCCAGGAAAATAAGGGTAAACATGTCAAATGTCACCCGGGCCGCATTGAAAAAGACAGCCGGATCCGGAAACATCGTGAGGGTACGGACATACTCGGGCGACTGTTGCAAAATGAACGTTCGTTTTACCAGGTAGTCGGCATAAAAATAGGTGCCGGCGGCTATGCCGGCGGACAGAACCTGTAGTTCCCGGGAACGTCGTCCACCGGTGGCCATGAGCATACCCTTGGCCACCGTGATGCCGATAACGATGGCCACGAGACCGAACTGGATTTTAGTTACCACGGTAAATCCCCACCAGACCAGGGCGCCAACCACTGCTCCGGCCAGTCCCCCAACCACCGCCGCGGTGAAACTGATCCCCTGATTCTGCTGCTGGACCAGCATTTCAACCTCGGCCGCCAGTTGATTGAAACATGCTCTGCAAAAGGCCCCCTGGTCGGTCACTTCCATATCGGTATCCGGGTCAAATGTCTGCTCACACTGACGACAGGTGCGCTCCTTTACAGGGTCATGGGCTTGGTCTTCCATTGTATAATCCCGATTCATATTTATCTTATGGCTGAACAACAGCAACAGGCAGCCATTATCGCTGTCTTTCCGGTGTTTAGCAAGGGCCACCTGCATTTTTTATGAGTCTTTGAATGCTGCGACGCCCCGGCGATATATGGGTGCGCCCCGCCGGCGCTTTCTTTCTGGCAAATTGAAACAGACCATGCATGCTGAAAAACGTTCCCGCTCCCTAGTTGTGCTGATGATGATCGCCTGGTTTACCGGCAGCGTTTCACTGCTGCTGTTTGGCTTTTTTCTTTGGCACGGCGCCTGGCAAAGCGTCGCGCTCCCTTTGTCGGCAACCGGTCAGCTCCTCTGGAATGCCGGCCTGTCAGTGCTTTTTTTCCTGCAACACAGCGGCATGGTGCGCCGCAGTCTCTGGTTACGGTTGGCACCCTGGCTGCCGAAATATACCCATCGTGCTGTTTACACCATCACGTCCGGCGTGGTTCTAACAGCGGTCGTTTTCCTGTGGCAGCCGGCTGACACCGTGGTGCTGGAATTACAAGGCGGCTGGCGCTGGTTGGCAAGGGGCGTTTTTTTGACTGGGTTGGCCGGCTTTGCCTGGAGTTCCATAGCCTTGCAATATTTCGATGCCTTCGGAATATCAGATCTCAGAGCGCACTTACAAAGGACCGTACGCAAATCAGGACCTTTTTCAATCCGGGGACCTTATCGTTGGGTTCGACACCCTTTTTACCTGTTTACCATATTCTTGATCTGGTCCTGCCCTGACCTGACCATTGACCGTCTGTTGTTCAACGTCATCTGGACTGCCTGGATCTATATTGGGGCCCGGCTGGAGGAACGGGATCTGGTTGCTGAATTCCAGGAACAATATCGCCACTACCAACGCTGCGTCCCCATGCTGATCCCGTGGAAAGGGCCGCTGCAAGTTAAAGCCGGCAAGGCTGCGTCGACGAACCGTTAATCCTCAAATTTCATCAGCCGTGCCCATAGCGGTCCGGCTGGGGACTTGCTATAATCTGTCCAGTATGGTTTCATTTGCTTATCTCCGCGCCCATGGGAGGCCGCCGCATGCCGAAATCGATCAAGGACAAGGTAAAAACGCTCGAAAAGCAAAACCGTCTACTGACCGATAACCTGGTCGATGCAATCTGGGTCATGGATGCCGAAACCCTCAAGTATGAATATATCACCCCCTCCATCCAGCGCATCAGCGGGTACCGGTCCGATGAACTCATCAACACCTCCATTGTCGAGCGCCTGACGCCGGAATCCCTTAAAAAGGCCACCGACCTGCTGGCAAGCGAATTGGGAGCCTACGAGCAGGGCCGGCGCACGGCCAAGTCCGTTGAACTGGAACTGGAGCATAAGCACGGTGGCACCTACTGGGTCGAAATCCGCGCCAAGTTCTTGAAAGAGCCCGACCAGCCACTGAAAATCGTCGGCATTACCCGGGATATAACCGGCCGGAAACAGTCACAGCAGGAGTTGGAAAAACTCAACTTGCAATTAACGGCCGCCCTGGCGGATAAGCAAAAACTGCTCAATGAGATTAATGCCCTGCAGAGACTGCTCCCCATCTGTAGCGGCTGTAAACGCATCCGGGATTAGAGTGGCAAGTGGTGGCCAATGGAGGCTTATGTCCGGGCCCACACGGACTCGGATTTCACGCACACCATCTGCCAGGATTGTAAAGACGTCTTTTATGCCCAGCCGGAATAGTAACACGCGTCCAAACTCCAGTGGATACAGGACAGACGCCTGATCGCAGCCAGGCTTGATTCGGCCTGTGCTCGGACCCGGCCTGAAAGGCGCAAAGTTCGGGAGGATCGGATGAGTACCCGCAAAAACCGCGTGATCTTGACCGTCCTGCTAACAGCCATTTTGTTGGGACCGACCAGTATTTTCGCAACCGATAAAGCACCGGTAGACAACCGCCGCTGGGAAAGCCAGCGCAAACAGATGGTGGCCTTCCAGATCCGGGCCCGCGGCATTCGCCATCCGGATGTCCTGCGCGCCATGCATTCGGTCCCTCGTCACCGCTTTGTCCCCTACCGCGTGCGCCAGATGGCGTACCAGGACTCCCCGTTGCCCATCGGGGACGGACAAACCATCTCGCAACCCTATATCGTGGCCCTGATGTCCGCAGTGCTGGAATTGGACCGCGCCCAGAAAGTATTGGAAATCGGTACCGGGTCGGGCTACCAGGCGGCCGTGCTCGGTGAAATGGCCGGTCAGGTCTACAGCATGGAGATAATCCCCACTCTGGGTCAGACCGCGAAGAAGGTTCTGCGGGATTTGGGCTATGACAATGTGCACGTCCGCATCGGGGATGGTTATCAGGGCTGGCCGGAACAGGCGCCCTTCGATGCAATTATCGTCACTTGCGCACCAACCCACGTTCCCCGGCCGTTGCAAGATCAATTGGCCGAAGGCGGCCGACTGGTCATTCCTGTTGGACCAGCCGGGAACCAGGAACTGGTCTTGCTTAAAAAAGTAAACGGGAAGATCCAGCAGCAAAAGATCATTCCCGTCCGATTCGTACCCATGGTAGATAAAAAAGGCCGCACGTATTAAAGTACCCAGGCGGATAGCTGAAGGCATTTAGACTGAAGGTCTACTCTAACAGTCTTCAGTCTTCAGCCGATAGACCTGAGTAGCAATTTCATTGCTACTCTACAACGCGCAGTCTATGCGTCTCCCGTAAACTCAACCAAACCTGCCGCATGATCTCCTGGCGGCTGGCCACCCGCTTTACATCTGCGGCCCTGTTCTCCATCAGTTTGTCGACATGCAACTGCATGAGCCGCAGGGCATCCCCCCCCAGATTGGCTATCTCGGATTTTTCCCGCAGGGAAAGCCCCGCCAGCACTTCAAAAACCAGATCGTCCAAAGTTCCCGATCCTTCGATCTTTCCGGTACCCGCCTGCACCCGGCCCATGAGAATGACATTGTCGATTATGTCGCCGATCCGTTCAGCGAAGGTAGTGCTTTCTGCGCTTGCCGCGGCGATGATGTGGAGGTACTGGGCCTTGTGAGATTCTATGAAGCGGTTGATTTTCGATGGGATCTCATAGATCGGCATTCCGTCAACATTGATATGCAAGAAAGGCCGGCGGTTCTGGGACGCCTGATGTTCGGTGTACTTTATGACCGGGTGTATATTCCAATCAGACAGCGCGATGGTTCCCAACGAATCCAGCACCGGGGTCTTGGAGGCGGCATGCGGAAACCCGGCCCTGTCCAGCGCCGCGGTGACCACGCCGGACAGCTCGGACGTCTCGCCTACGATAATCTTCTTAAGTATCATTTTTAGCGGGGCCGCGGACAGTAGTAGACGGCAGAATGGTTATTGGTTTTCATAAAAATCCTGCATCAAGGCTTCCAGGATTTTTTGGACCCCAGTTGAAAAGGACCCGTAGTAAACGCCTTTGTTGGTCTTGGAGTAAATCTGGCCGGCCCGGTAATCATACAAATAAATCACGACATGACTGTTATCATCTTCCCGAATGCGGATCAGAACAGCCAGATCGGCGGAAAGCCGGGTGCCTAGCGACTTTACCCTGTGCCAATCAGGGCTATAGTTCGACATCAGGGATGTCTGGCGCCACACGTCAAAATCGTGTCGACCCAGAACCTCATTGAGCGGTATGGCCGAACCGGCTTCACCCGTTGTGGTGTAGCTGTACTTGAGACCCAGCTGTGGGTCGTCGGCCACCGTGTTGGTAATGCCTTCAACAGCCGCTACCTCCGTTCTGTACAAATAGCCTTCGCCCCAATGGGTGATGACTTTGATGGGAAAAAGGACCACTGTGTACCCGTCATCGGAGACCTTTGACTTCTTGCCGGCAAATGCCGCGAGGGGTATCGTACACGTACAGACCAGCGTCAAGGCAAGGCAAAGAAGTAGTCGTTTCATGTGAACCTCTTGCTTTGATGTCATCGGCAACAGACGTCGGTTTACGAGTAAAATTAGTACGATCAGCAGCTAAATGCAAGCGCGGATTCCAGACCGTCTAAATCCAAAGCTCGGCCGCGAACCGGCAGGACAGATTTACAGCCCCCCATGCTGTACAGTACGCCGTGTCTTTGTTCATTTACCCTGACTTTTTTGTTCAATCAGCATGGACGGTCGCTGCAAGGACAAGATCTTTATCGAGTGGCTGCTGGGGTCCAAGCTTTGGGGTCCCCGGCCATCCCCCAGTTAGACTATTTTATTTGCGGGAGATCGAAACGCAGATTCAGTCTAAAGTGCCCAGTTTGATTAATAGCGATATACAGGGGGCGGCGTATGTTTTCAGGCAATCGGAATATCAGAGACGATAACTGTTTGACATTTTAGTGTTTTTGCGTCTATAAGATAAGCATTGCCAATTTCTCAAATCCATTTCAAAACTATTACCTGGTTGAAGTTCGGTGGAACGACCCCTTTAAGCTACACTGCAGATTCGAATTGAAGAAGATAGTCTGGTATCCCGTCACAGATTGTTGGAAAGATACTTAAAAGTCGATCTTGCTTCTGTTTGCCTTTGTACCGTCTATACGCAGATAAAGTTCACAGGCCGCCTAATTGACACGAACTATGAACCTGGTAGCGTCAATAATCTTTCGCACTTTTGATTCGGTGGCCACTCAGTTAAGCTGCGAGTTCTTCTTTTTTTAATTCCGTTAACAAGTTCATATTCAAGTAACGACGTGTTCCCCAGCGGG
>Ga0126326_1000013_pt1 | contig 137317 bp, 119 predicted proteins | sample InaspJWI67metaG_FD_94485 | JGI IMG/M metagenome (GOLD analysis project Ga0126326, IMG submission 94485) | Marine gutless worms symbiont microbial communities from Oahu, Hawaii - Inanidrilus sp. 1 OAHU.JWI-67 metaG | ecosystem: Host-associated > Annelida > Digestive system > Unclassified... | reverse complement strand
CAGGGCATAGAAGCCTCCTTTTTGGAAACTTCTATACTGCAAATGTGTTACCTATGTCCTTGTACCATTGTGTTACCTATGTCTATGAACCGTACCGGCGTTTTCTTTTGGTTACTTTTCTTTTCACGCGAAAGAAAAGTAACAAAATGATCCATAATAACAAATAGTTTAAGTTTTTCTCGTTAATGCCTTAGATGGCATCTGCTCCCCTGTTCGGTAAAGCTTCTTTGGATCCTACACCAGAGTTTGAGGGTTTAGATTATGGCTAGCGTACCGGCCAAAGAGCCGATTGCATGATGAATCAAACGAACTGATCCATTTACCTGCCTGGATTGCGCATCGTAAACTGTAGGGGGGATCAAACACCCCAGAATGAACTTGCCGTAAGTCGCGGCAAGTGTTAATTTCACAATTGATTTTCCGACATGCATAAGAACGCATAAACCCTCAAAGACATGCCATGCCATGCCAAAAAAAGGTATCCATACCAAACTGGTACACAGCGGTTCGCACGCTACTGAAACAAAGGCGTTTATGGTCAGGACCATTAACCCGCCCGTGCATCATGCATCAACGGTCCTTTTCGATAGCTACACCGACCTGCAGGCCGCCGCTCGGGGGGAATACAGCGGCACCAGCTACGGTACCGCCAGCCTCCCGGTACAGCATGCGTTTGAAAAAACCATGACAGAGCTTGAAGGTGGGGCGCTCACCAAAGCCTTTCAGTCCGGAATCAATGCCATCACCACCGCCCTGATGGCATTTACCCGCAGCGGCGACCACATTCTGGTCGTCGACAACGTGTATGGCCCCACCCGGCGTTTCTGCGACCGAACCCTGGCCAAATTCGGTGTCCGGACGGAGTATCTGCCCTCGGCGGTAGGCTCAGATGTGGAGAGCTATATCAAACCGGAAACAAGCCTGATTTTCCTGGAATCACCTGGTTCCAATACATTTGAGATTCAAGACATCCCCGCCATCGCCGAAATAGCCCGCAAAAGGAATATCGTTACCATCATCGACAATACCTGGGCCACCCCACTTTATCTCAAACCCTTTGACCTGGGTATTGATGTCATCATCCAATCCGTCACCAAATACATATCCGGACACTCGGATGTATTGCTGGGTACGGTAACAGTCAATGCCGACCGGGCTGGTACTTTTGAACGCTTTTGCCGCACCATGGAGCTCTACGCCTCACCAGATGACTGCTATCTCGCCCTGCGGGGGCTCAAGACACTGGCGATCAGGCTCAAACAGCACGAAGCTGCCGCCCTGGAAGTGGCCGGCTGGCTGGCTGGTCTCGACATCGTGGAACACGTACTCCACCCGGCTCTTGCCGGTCATCCCCAACACCATCTTTGGCAGCGGGACTTTTCAGGTTCCACCGGACTTTTTGCTTTCGTGCTAAAAAAGGAGTATCCCGAAAACCGGGTAGCCGCCTTTGTAAATGCTCTGCAACTCTTCGGGCTCGGTTTCAGCTGGGGAGGCTATCAAAGTCTGTTGACCGTTGGGAAATACCCGCGGACCGCGGCAACGGATTACAACGATCGCACAATCTTCAGGTTAAATATCGGGCTGGAAGACATCCGTGATTTGACTGCAGACCTGCAAAATGGATTAGAACATCTCGACAGCCAGTAGGAATCCAATGATGCCTGAAAATCATGATTATACCCGTCCGGATTATGCCTCGGTCGCATTGGTGACAATCGACACCCAAGTCGCGACCCTGGACGGGCGTCCCCTGGAAATCCCAGGCACCACTGCTGCCCTGCCCACCATGGGCCGCTTGGCAGCAGCCTTCCGCCAGGTCGGCAAACCCATTGTTCACATTGTGCGCATTTACCAACCTGATGCCCGCAATGTGGATCTATGCCGCCGATCCGCAGTCGCAGCCGGAGCCGAAATGATCCTGAAAGACACGGATGATTGCCAGATAGCTGCGGACCTGCTGCCTGATGACGCCGGGCCTTTGGACTGCGACCGCTTACTTGCAGGGCAAGTCCAGACACTATCTGCCGATGAAGTCGTCATCTATAAACCCCGCTGGGGTGCTTTTTATCAGACCCCCTTAAATGAGCATTTACAAGCCTGTGGGGTGAACACTTTAGTCTTTGCCGGATGTAATTTCCCTAACTGCCCGCGCACCTCTATTTACGAGGCCAGCGAGCGTGATTATCGCCTTGTTGTCGCCCGTGACGCCCTTTCGGGCCTCTATGAACGCGGCGTCCGCGAACTGCAGGATATCGGCGTCCGTTTTTTAACGGTTGCGGATCTCATCGACCAGCTGAATAAAGAGGCTTTTGGAGAATAAAATGATCAGACGGGTGAGCCAGCCATTCATCGTTGCCCTGCTTGTATGCATCAGTCTTAGCCCGGCGGTCATGGCCCGGGCAGACGCGGAACCGGTACAGGTGACGTTACTGGCCGGCGAAGAATATGTCGGTACTATCGATCACAAAAAGACCCGCTATTTAAAAGTTACCCTGCTCAACCGCACCGCAGAGGCCGCAACCTGTGTGATTGCTTTTTACAGGGAACGGATCGAGCTGAGTACGGATCGCATGGGGCCGGATGAATTCCGGACCTTCACCCTGGAAGGACAAGATGACCGCCAGACACGCGTCTGGACCACGCTCAACTTCGACGAATTTACCCTGAATGTGAGCGCCGGTCATATCCAGGTCACCATCGAGAAACCAATGCAGTTGAGGTGATCGCCAAAAATATGTCTTCAGCCTATTCGCCTGAAAAACAGCGTACCATCGATCAATTTCGCCGGCATGTAAACTCGGCTAAAGCCGATTTCTGGGAAGACGTGGGCATGCCGCTGGTACTCGGCAAACGGGAAGGGCCGTTCGCCTGGGATGTAGACGGTAAAAAACGGGTCTTCAATCTGCACACCAACGGCGGCACGTATAATCTCGGCCACCGCAACCCGGAAATCATTGCCACCCTGACAGACGCCCTGCAGCAATCCGATATCGGCAACGGCCATCTCATCAGTCACAGCCGCGCCGGCCTGGGGACGCGCCTGGCCGAGCTCATGCCCGGTGATCTGGATTATGCCGTGTTCGGCGTCGGCGGCGGTGAAGCGGTTGATCTGGCTTTCAAAGTGGCCCGCGCTTATACCGGTCGATCCCTGATCTTGTCCGCCCGGGGTGGTTATCACGGTCATACCGGTCTGGCCATGGCCGCCGGCGACGAAAAATACAGGGCTCCGTTCGGCCCCCAGCCACCGGGTTTCCAGCAGGTTCCTTTTGGAGATAGTGAGGCCCTCGCTCAGGCCCTGGGACCGGAGACGGCCGCGGTCATCCTGGAAACTGTCCCGGCCACCCTGGGGATGCCCCTGCCTTCGGATGGGTATCTCGGAGAGGTCCGGGAATTGTGTGACCGCTGCGGTGCGCTTTTGATCATGGATGAGGTTCAAACCGGGCTGGGCAGAACGGGCAAACTCTGGGGATTTGAGCATTTTGACATCCTGCCCGATATGGTGATTATCGGCAAGGGGTTGTCCGGCGGCATCTACCCCATCACGGCCACAGTCCTGCGCACCCCGCTGGAATCCGTATTTCATGCCGACCCCCATATTTATGTTTCCACATTCGGTGGAGCCGAACCGGGCTGTGCGGTTGCCTTGAAGGTGCTGGAAATCTCGGCTGAACCGGCGTTTCTGGAACATGTCAATAAACTCGCTGACCGGTTTAAAGCCAGCATCGCCCGGTTGATCACCAAATACGATATCCTCGAAAATCTGCGCCAGTTGGGCCTGTTTATGGGTCTTAAAATGAAAACTGCAGACTGCGGTCCCCTCTTCTCACTGGCCGCCTACAAACATGATCTATTGGTCGTGTACGCCAACAACGACAAATCTGTGGCCCAACTGCTGCCGCCGCTGGTGATCGATCTCGACCAGGTTGACTGGGTTGTCGATCGCCTAGACCGGGCCTTAGGAGATGTACAGGAATTTTTTTAGGGTCCAAGGGGCCAAGGTTTCAAGGGTTCAAGGGACTTTGCAGAGGGAATGCCATCTTTCTGAACTACTTATGTCAGGGGTTGGAGAGTTTTCTCACTTTATACCCGTCATCCCGGCGAAAGCCGGGATCCAGTTCATGTAAAGGAAAAGTCCCTGGATGCCGGATACGTCATCCCGGACTCGATCCGGGACCGGCATGACGATAAAAAGCTCTCCGACTGCTCCTTTAAGTATGGTCGCGGTACATAAAAGCAAAGGCAAAGTACCCGTTCACACAGAATCGGATTTCCGTTGTTAGCTGTATTTCACTTGACCCCGCAACCCTTGGGTCCTGGAACCCTTATTCATGATCCCAATATATCTGCGAGTATGGACTGAATGGATATTGATGGTGAACTTTTAGAACGCTTCGAAGCAGGCCTGGACCCGCAACGACTGGACCGGTCGGCGATCCCCGCCCGGCTCATTGGATTTGGCGAAATCTCGGCCATCTTCCAGATTGCCGATGATGCTGACCGGGCATACAAAAGAATGCCGCTGTTCAAAACGATCCCGGAGGCTGAAACGTACGCCGCCATGTATCACATGTACTGCCGCCGGCTGACGCAGTCGGGGTTGAACCTGCCGGAGAGCGATACCCATGTCGTGGCCCTGCCCCGTCGGCCGGTCGTCTTGTATATCACCCAGGCCCAGTTACCTGCCGACTGTATCGCCAATCGACTGATCCAGGATCAGGATAAAGCGCAATTCGAAACCTTGCTGAAAAAAATTATGGAAGCCATGGCCGTTTTCTGGAGATACAATGACGCCCTCGGGCCGGAGATGGAACTGGCTATCGACGGTCAGATATCCAACTGGGCCCTGACCGCGGCCGGCCCTGAAGAGAAGCTCTACTACCTCGATACCAGTACACCGTTTATCCGGCAAAACGGGGTTGAGCAACTCGATCCGGAGTTACTCCTGCAGGCCGCCCCCCCCTTTCTGCGCTGGCTGATAAGGTGGCTGTTTGTCGACGACGTCATGAACCGGTATTATGATCCCCGCCAGGTGCTGATCGATCTGGCGGCCAACCTGATCAAGGAGCAGCGTCCGGACTTGATTGCCCCGGCGGTGCAATTTATCAACGCCTACCTGCCGGCTGAAGAACCGCAGGTGACTGAGGCGGAGGTCCAACGGTATTATCGGGAGGATAAATTTATCTGGAGCATTTTTCTGGCATTTCGCAAGCTGGACCGCACCCTGACCACCACCTTTGCCCGCAAACGTTACGAGTTCATCCTGCCCGGAAAAATCAAACGGTAGACACCAGGTCGTTTCTCTGGTATGGCACTACGCGATTAACGTAAACGTTAACTTGTCGTGACGGCTGGGGGCTGGTTCCAATATCTCTAAATATCAGGATGTCATATATCATCTCCGCTGGGTTTGAACCAGGGCAGATCGGATGCAACATCAACAGAGGCTCACATACAGCGGCTTCAATTTCTGGGGAAAGGGGGAAGCATGCAGTTTACCGATTATCGCAACATCAATCACATGCTCAGAGAGACGGTGGATCGACACTTTGACCAGCCGGCCTACAAGTGGTTCGTAGAGGCGGGAGTAACCGAAGCTGTCAGCTGGGGCGTTTTCCACGATCAGGTCAAGGGGGTGGCCAAAAGCCTCATGGCCCTGGGTGTTGAAAAAGGCAACAAGGTCAACATTCTCAGCTACAGCTGCTACCGGTGGGTGCTGTGCGACATGGGGATCACCAGCATCGGGGCCGCCACGGTGGGGATCTATCAGTCCAATCTGGCCAAGGATTGTCAATACATTATTGACCATTCCGATGCCATCGTGGTTTTCGCGGAAAACGATGTGCAATTGGCCAAGCTCAACCAGATCAAGGACAGTATCCCCGATGTACGCAAAGTCGTTCTTTTCAACGGCGATGCCCGTGGGGATGATTGGGTCCTCAACTTCGACGAGTTCCTCGACCTGGGCCGGGATATTTCCGATGAGGACTACCAGCAGCGCGTCGACGCAGTAAGTCCACAAGACACCGCCGGCATCGTGTACACCTCCGGAACCACCGGCGTGCCCAAAGGGGCGGTGCTTACCCACGACAATATTACCTTTACCGCCCAGTCGGTAAAGGGCAGTACCACGATCATGGAAGGTGACGAAGTCTTTCTCTTCCTGCCGCTAGCCCATGTATTTGCCCGGACCTGCACCTATGCCAGTCTGCTGGCCGGCGCGGCCACCACATTTACCCGCAGTATGGAAACGATTGTCGAAGACATTGCGGCCGCCCGCCCACACTGGTTTGCCAGCGTGCCCCGCATATATGAAAAGATCTACTCGAAGATTTTCAGCGGTGCCGAGGCCAAAGGGGGCGCCGCTTTAAAGATTTTCAACTGGGCTTGTGAAGTCGGCAACCAGGTCAGCGACTGCAAATTGAATCGTCAGCCGATTCCGTTCGGTCTGAACCTAAAATATTCCCTGGCCACTAAGCTGGTTTTCAGCAAGGTCCAGGCGGCTCTCGGCGGCCGGGTGCGCTGGTGCATCAGCGGCGCAGCACCGATCAACCCGGACATTGCGAAATTTTTCCACGCAGCCGGTATTCTGGTACTGGAAGGTATCGGCATGACCGAAAACACGTCGTTTACCAATCTCAACCGCTTTGACAACTACCGGTTTGGATGGGTTGGTCAGCCCGGGCCGGGCATCGAACAGAAAATCGGTGAGGATGGGGAAGTTCTTTTCCGCGGCCGCAACGTCATGCAGGCGTACTATAAGATGCCGGAGGAGACCGCCACCACCATTTCAAGCGATGGCTGGCAGAAAACCGGGGACCTGGGTGAAATCGACGATGAAAACTTTCTCCGGATCACCGGCCGCAAGAAGGACCTGATCATCACCGCCGGCGGCAAGAATATCGCCCCATCCGCTATCGAGGGCGTCATTGCCACCTCCAAGTTCATCAACCAGGTCTGCGTTATTGGGGATAAGCGTAAGTTCCTGTCCGCAATCGTGACCGTGGATGCGGAGAACATTCAGGATTGGGCCAAGCAGCAGGGGATCGCTTTTAACGGCATCGAGGACCTGATTGTCAACGAGCGTGTCATCCAGCACGTCGAAGCCCAGGTCGCAGAGAAAAACAAGGAATTCGCTTCATTCGAGACCATCAAGAAGATCACCCTGGTACCGGAATTCACGATTGAAAACGGACTGCTGACCCCGACGCTTAAGGTGAAGAAGAATGTGGTCGTGGATCAGTACCAAGATCAAATCAATGCCATGTACCCGGAAGATTAGTATCGATCTCAAAGAGAAAAACCGGCCGTCGGGTGAACCGACGGCCGGTTTTTCTTTTCGTGATGTAATGCACGCAATTCTACTTGTGGTGTAACCCCACGCAGCAAGCGGTTAGGCGAGTTCGGATAATTTCCCGGCCACCGCGGTAAAGGCCTTGGCCACCGGAGAATCGGTGTGCTTGGCCTGGACGGCCACCCCCGAATCCCCACACGCCACTACGCTCGGGTCGAAAGGCACCCGTCCCAGAAAATTAAGGCCGGCATCCGCGGCGGTTTTCTCACCCCCGCCGGTCCCGAAAGGATCGATCACCTCTCCGCAGTGCGGGCAGGAGAAACCACTCATATTTTCCACAATACCGAAAATGTCCATATTGACGGTTTTGCAGAAGTTGATCGACTTGCGTACATCCGCCAGGGAAATCTCCTGTGGCGTGGTCACGATTACTGCCTTTGCGTCTGTAATAGTCTGGGCCACGGTCAGCGGTTCGTCCCCGGTCCCGGGAGGGGCGTCGATAACCAGAAAATCTAGATCGCCCCAGTCTACATCCCCGATGAATTGCTGGATCGCGGAATACTTCACCGGTCCCCGCCAGATAATCGCATCGTCTTTTCCCGGCGTTAGGGATTCAATGGAGATCACCGAAAGGTTTTCGGAGTATTTAACCGGGCCGAGTTTGCCGTTGTCACTGAGATCCGGCATCTGGTCCAGACCCAGCATCCGCGGTACATCCGGTCCATGGAGATCGACATCCATGAGGCCGACCTGGTAGCCTTTCTGGGCCAGGGCGACGGAGAGATTGACCGAAGTGCTGGTTTTACCCACACCGCCTTTGCCGCTCATGACAAGTATCTTATTTTTAATTCTGCCCAAGGCTTGACCCACGGCTGCATCCCGGGCGGCTTGCTGTTCCTGAGGGTTCTGCTGCTTGGGCATGTTGTCTTGAATTTGTACCATGTTCACTTTACTCCCTTACTGAAAGCTGTCTCAAAAATGTTTTTTGGCCCTATCTCTGCGTTGGGCGCAAAATCCAAATCCTCGAGATACTGGAGTATTACTCCGGTTCGAATGTCGCTCCCGCCTTGATCTTGAACCAAAATCCTTTTTTTGAGATAGCTTCAATTATGATTAGTCCTGTGTAGATATCCGTTGTAAACTGTCACCGTCGCACTCGGGACAGCCCTCCGGCCGTCCCTTGTCCGGGGGCGCCGCCCAGTTGTGGCCGCACCCCTTGCATGCAAAACGCTTGTCAGGATCGGCCAGCCGGTAGTTGCCCCCCTCGACATTGATGGCTTTGCCATTGATCAATGCATCGGCCACCGCATAACGGGCCCGCTGGACGATACGACCGAACGTGGCGCGCGAGACGCCCATCTGCCGGCCCGCGTCTTCGTGGGATAACCCTTGTAGATCCGCCAGACGAATGGCCTCACGTTCATCGACCGTCAAGCCGACCTCATCCAACTCGAGCAGCGGTATGCCGCGGGGCTTGAAATAGCTGACGTCGGGGTTGAATGCAACGATGCGGTTCTTTTGTGGTCGTGCCATGCGGCCCCTCCTTATGAGCATATACTCAGCAGGCGACAACATAATGATTCTCAATTCTATTGTCAAGGTGGCGTGTGCTGCCAATAATCACCAATGAGCTTTGGCGGGCAGTGGGGCTGTCGATAAACAGCGGATCGGCCGCCCGGCCACCTGAACGACAGCTGGCGGTGGATAAATCTACCCCAGCAGTTTGTCTAAAAAAGCGGTGCGCTCGGCCTGGCCGAGCATATCATGATTGTTGACCCGCACAGAATGAATTTTGAGTCCCACCAGATAGGACGGCAGGCCGGCTGTATTTTGTTCCAGGGTCCAGACGGCGTGGGAAAGAATATGAACCTCGTCTTCAGTGGAAAAGGTCACCAGCATGTCGGTGGATGGTTTGATAAGCTTGGGAATGCTGATGCGCAGCCCCTCGATACTGATATCGACCATCAGGCCGTCTACGGTTTCATTCCCAACAATCACTTTAACCGCGATATTGACAGCGTAACGCGGATGGGCGCGGCGCTCGGAGTGGTCTGCCAGTTCCTCTTTGGCCATGGGTGCCTCCTGGGGTCAAATTTGGGAATAGGTTGTCGTCTCGTGTCCGATAAGCTTCTAACAAAATGTTAATGCCACAATGGCAATTTTGAGCATATTAAAAATTCGAAATCCGAATATCGAAATTCGAAACAGTAAATCAACTCAGAATGACCAAAAAATTCAAACAACACCAATTGCTACAGCTACCAAGTTTCTGTTTTGGTCATTTAGACATTTGAATTTTAGAACTGTTTCGAAATTCGTGCTTCGTGTTTCGAATTTAGTGTGTCCCCTAAATGTCAGATAGAATGGTCAATCTTTTTGACACTTATTCGTGAGACGCAACAATATAGGCTAATGCCGGAGCGTATCCGAAGTCAGATAACCTGTCAAATTTCTTTTCAAACCGGTACTTTCAACCGCGTAAGCGTAACTTCGTTAAAGACGGCAATGTCGTGGGCCGCCAACAGGGCTGCCGTCACGCCCTGCCCACCAACCTGGCGGCCGCGGAAATGCCCGTCATAGATACGGGTCGTCCCGCACGATGGACTACCGTCTTTTAACACTGCTGAATGCAGTTTGAAATGCCGACAGGCTTCCAGGGCGAGTTGGGCGCCGGCCACAAACGCGGCGGTTACATCGCGCCCTGCGCAGTTATACACCTTCGCATTGCCGGTCAACACGGTCTGACCCGTGCCACCGGCAATCTCGGCCGGAGGTCTGGGGACCGGCAGCCCGCCAGCCGTTTCCGGGCAAAACGGCAATACCAGGCCGGCTGATACCCAGCGCTTCAACCGTACGTCTAGGGTCTTGATAATTTTGGCGTCGTACCTCGCCCGGCAGCCGACCAGGCAGGCACTGACCAGGATAATCGGTCGTTCGGCAAACACTTTCACGTTTCCTGCTTCTTCAGGGCCCGGTTTAAACTGCCCTGAACATAGCCCTCCAGATCAAGACAGACGTGGTCATATCCCAATGCTTTCAGCCTGGCCACCAGGCCTTTCCTGACCGCGCCGGTCATCAGCGTGGCAAACTCGCCCGGATCTACCTCGATCCGGGCAAGGTTTCCGTGATGCCTTACGCGGCAGGCTACCAGCCCCAGTTCGTACAGATGGTCCTCGGCCTGGGCGACCTTTTCCAAGACGGATTTCGTCAAAGGCACTCCATACGGAATCCGGGAAGCCAGGCAGGCCATGGACGGCCGGTCCCACGTCGGCAGGCCCATGTCGCGCGACAGGCGGCGGATCTCGGCTTTGGTCAAACCGGCGTCAATGAGGGGCGCCTTGATGTCGAGTTCTTTGGCTGCCTTGAAACCGGGACGGTAATCGTCGAGGTCATCGAGATTGGCACCGTGGGCTATGTGGGTAAACCCCATTTCTGCAGCCTGGTCTGCCATCAGGCCCATCAAGTACTGCTTGCACTGATAGCAGCGGTCAGCCGGGTTCTCGGCAATCCCGGACACTCCCAATTCATCCGTTGTGATGACGTTTAAAGGCAGATCGAAGGTCTTGGCGAACTGCAGGGCCGCCCGGTGTTCCCGCCCGGAATGCATGGGGGAGACGGCTTTCAAGGCAACCATGCGGTCACCGAGGACCTGCCGGGCCATGAGGGCTAAAAAGGCGCTGTCCACACCACCGGAAAAAGCCACGGCCACTGACTTCAGCGCTTTTAAGCGGGCGATCAATTTTTCTTTTTTTGCGGCTAATATTTCAGTTGGCATGCGATCATGTTTCCTTTCGGCGCTTGCCGTTATCGATCAAATAAGTGTTTACAAATAATACCTAATTCGATATGTGGGTTATTTGCATGTAATTACAGCCTATATTCCAATTTCATTCATTTTCAAAGGGGTTTTTTATGGGAAAAAAGAGCCTGATTAAGTCGACCTCGAAAAAGAAAAGTGCCGCCAAAAAGTCGGCTCCAGCAAAGAAAGCCGCCGCGAAGAAAGCCGCCGCTAAAAAAATCGCTAAGAAGAAAGCCGCGAAAAAAAGGCTGCCCCCAAGAAAGCTGCCCCTAAGAAAAAGGCTGCTCCCAAGAAAAAGGCCGTGCCAAAGAAAAAGGCTGCCCCCAAGAAAGCGGCCGCAAAAAAGAAGGCTGCCTCCAAAAAGAAGGTATCAAAGACTGTTGCCGCCAAAAAGGCCGCCCCCAAGAAAGCACCTAAAAAGAAGCTGTCCGGCAAAGCGCTGCTGTACCAGAAATTCGACTGGCCCAAAACTGAAAAAGTCGTCAAGGACATTCGTCCGGTGGTTAGAATCCAAGAGTCGCCGCCGGTCAGTACCAGCTCGGATAAACCGGTAGACGAAAAGATAAGAGCAATCCTGCATCGCCAGTTTGACATGGCTGCCGTTCAGGAAGCTGGCGCCCAGGCCGCCGCCGAAAAAGCTGCCCAGGAAAAAGCCGCCGCCGAGAAGGCTGCCGCGGAAAAAGCCGCTACCGAAAAAGTCCAAGTCTCCTACGCTGAACCGGCTGTGTCCGCCGCTACCCCGGCCCCGCCGGTTGACCGCACCGGTCAGTATTTCACGTTCGGAGCGGCCGGGATCGCCCTCCTGCTCTTTTTGCTGGTTATCGGCGCTTCCATGAACAACGCCGGCACGTACTTTATAAAACCAGCCGAGGGTGCGATTGAAATCTGGCAGGGGAAATTTGCCCCGCTGGGTGACCGGCTGCTGGTTACCCTCCCCGGGACTCAAGTCCCAGCCGAGATCCAGCCTGCGTACGATAAAGCAGCTGTGTTCCCCTTGATCTACGCCCACTATCTCGACAAGGCCGACGCCCTTCTGGCGGCACCCGGTTTCCCGGACTTTGACGGCATCAAACAATACCTGGAAAAAGCACTTAATTACGCCCATACCCGGGATCTGCGCAAGGCTGTTTACGCCCGCATAGACGGCATCGACATGGCCATCTACATGTACAAAGCCAATGTGGCTGCGAGCCGCGGAACAACCGAAGATCTGGAGGTAGCTTTGGATCACCTGGCGTCTGCCGCCGCCTTGAACCCGGACGAGAACCTGCTCAAGTTGATCGAACAGAAAAAAGCGCTCTTCACCGAAGCGATTGCCGCCAACCAAGTCCGCGCCGAAGAAGAAGCACGCGCAGCGGAAGAGGCCCTGGCCGCCGAGCAGCAGGCTGCCGCTGGAGATGCCGACCAGCCGGCTACGCCGGAAATCGCACCGATGGAGAAATAACCGGCAAGGGCCACTGAGTCAAACCCTCAAGGTAGTGCCCGTCCGAACCCAACCTCCGATCGGACGGGCACCCCATCATCCTTGAGATGCTGGTCGCTCCGGTCCACACGGCCCCTTAATCAAAATGACCACACGCCGCGCCCTCATTATCGTACCCGTTATTGTTGTCTTCTTCCTGCTGCAATCGTATTTCTGGGTACCCACCTATGAAGAGCAAACGCGGGGCAACCCGGACCGATTGAACCAGTACATTACGGCTACAATCGGCGATGCCAGCCTGCTCAATCCCATCCTGACTGCCGATTCCGCCAGTAGTCAAATTGAATCGATGGTCTTCGAAGGGCTTATCGATCGGGACGATCAACTGCGTTACCGCGGACGAGTCGCCCGTGACTGGCAAATCACCGAGGTGGCCTACTTCTACGTAAATCCCGCGCGAACCCCTCCGACCGGGAGCGGTGCCGACGGAAAAAGCGTATTGGCCTGGCTGCAGCAGCAGCAATCCGCCGGAGCCCCAGAATTGAAGTCGGTTACAGCCATGGACCTATTGCCGGCGCAGGTCTTGAAAACAAACCGTCAGTTCACCATCAACGGCACCAAACAAACCGTCCGCATTACCGCGACAGCCCCGGCCCGGATTCAGCTGACCCTGGACCAGGTAGATCAGGATTTTTTCACTCGGCTGCAAGCCTTGCTGGGTAAAGACTACTTCGCGACCTTCGACGCTGCCCACCGGGTTACCAGCGTCCCGGTGCTGCCGGTGAAAGACCATCAGGCCTTGGCCAGGGAAATGCTTCCGGCCACTGAGCACAACCCGGTCATCGTGTTTCGCCTGCGTCCGGGGATCCGCTTCCATGACGGCCACGAACTGGATGCCGAAGATGTAAAATTCACCTATCAGGCGATTGTGAATCCTCGCAACTTGTCACCGCGAATACCGGATTACGAACCGGTTAAATCGGTTAGCGTGCTGGATGCCTTGACTGTCAAGATCACTTACAAGCGGCTTTACTCGCCCGCCCTGGGTACCTGGGGCATGGGCATATTACCGCAACACCGCCTGAACGATGACGCTTTGGCCGCGGAAGCCCGGGCAACCGGTAAGGACCCGGCCACGTTTACGCTTCGTCAGAGCCGTTTTAACCGTGAACCGATCGGCAGTGGTCCGTTTGTCTTCAAAGAGTGGAAATCAGATCGCTACATCCGTTTGGAGCGCTTCGAGCAGTATTGGGAGGACCCCCCCAATTACCACACCTACATCATGCGGATTATTCCGGACCCATTGACCCAGGAAATGGAGTTTTATGCCGGGACAGTGGATAATTACGCGGTTGTCCCGCACCAGGTTGAACGGCTGCGCGCCGATGACCGCTTCCAGCAATTTTCAGGGACGTCGTTCGGATATTCCTACATTGCCTATAACATGCGCCGTGAGCCGTTTAACGACCCGCGTGTCCGCCGGGCGCTGGGTATGGCCATCGATACCGGCAAAATCATTCGTTATGTGATGTACGGCCAGGCTGAATCCATTACCGGTCCGTTTGTCAAGCAGACCGATTTCTACAACCGGGACATCCGGCCGCTGCCCTATGATCCGGAGGGTGCCCTCAAGCTGCTCGCCGAGGCCGGCTGGCGCCGCAATGCAGCCGGCTGGCTGGAGAAAAACGGCCGCCGGATGCAGTTCACCCTGATTACCAACAACGGCAACAACCTGCGCAAGGCCATTTTAGCCATCGCCCAGGATGCCTGGAAACGGATTGGTATAGATGTCTCCACCGATCTTATCGAGTGGTCGGTATTTATTCAAAAACGCGTCAACCAGCTTGATTTCGACACCCTGGTCCTGGGTTGGTCCATGGGAATCGACCCGGATCTCTACCAGATCTGGCACTCCAGTCAGACCGGTCCGTTTCAGCTCAATTTCGTGGGTTTCGCGGACCGGGAAGCTGACGAGTTGATCTTGAAAATCCGGCGTGAATACGATCATAACCGACAGATGGCCTACTGCCACCGCCTGCACGAAATCATTGCGGCCGCCCAACCCTATACATTTTTATATGTCGGCCGCTGGACAGCGCTGCTGGACAAGCGCATTGTCCGGCAAATAGCGACCAAACGCGGAGAAGTGGTCTACAAGCCCATTGTGCCCACCAAGACAGGCAACTATGCGTATCACTTTAACCAGTGGATCAAGCTGTCTCAGCAGCCCACATTGACCGACCGGGGATAATTCGGCATGCTGTCTTTCATCGGAAGAAGCCTTGTTCAGAAAGCAGTCACCCTCGTGTTCGTGGCGGTGGTCTCTTTTCTGATCATCCATCTGGCCCCGGGTGAACCGAGCCAGATTGATCCCTTGAACCCCAAATTCACACCGGAAATCGTTGAGCGCATGCGCGCCGAACTGCACCTGGATGAACCTCTGCATGTCCAGTTCTACCTCTTCTACCGGGATCTGTTCACCGGCCGAATCGTCTCCTGGAAGGATCAGCGGCCGGTCCTGGCTAAAATCTGGGAACGGTTTCTCAACAGTTTACCCCTGTTTATTATCGGCACCCTGCTTACCTGGACCTTTTCTTTTCCCATGGGCATCCGGGCGGCTATTGACCGCGGTAGTGGTTTCGATAAATCCACCACCTTTTTTGCTTACCTGCTGATCTCGATCCCGGGTTTCTTTTTTGCCTATATCCTGATTATCCTGATGGTAAACTGGCTGCAGGTACCGGTTATCGGCATGGAGACCTTCGGCACATCCGAAGCCGCCGCTTTCAACAGGCTTATGGATCGCACCTGGCATATGGTTCTGCCCTCCATCTTAGGCGCAACGGGTGGTATTGCCGTCCTCTCACGCTACGTCCGCAGCCAGATGCTGGAAATCATCAGCCAGGACTACGTGCGCACCGCCCGGGCCAAAGGACTGCCCATGGAAACCGTCTACTACCGGCATGCCCTGCGCAATGCCCTGCTGCCCTTCGTCACCATGTTCGGTCTGATCCTGCCCGGCCTGATCGGCGGGTCTGTGATCATCGAATCCATTTTTTCCTGGCCCGGGATGGGCCGGATGGCCTATGAAGCGATCCTGGCCCGGGATTACCCGGTCATCTTGACTGTTAATTTTATCTCCGCCGTCCTGGTACTGATTGGTACCTTTATATCCGATGTGTTGTACATGGTGGTGGATCCGAGGATAAAACTCTGATGGCCGTGACGCAAACCAAACAAGCACCGGCGCCTTTGGACGGCGACCTGATGCCGCCGCCGCGATCACCGCGAGCAGAATTCTGGCGCCTGCTGCGTAAAAATCGTATGGCCCTGGGCGGCCTGCTCGTCTTTGGGCTGTTTTTCCTGGTCGCCCTCTTCGGGTTGGTGCTGACATCCGGCGTCGATCCTCTGGTGGATCCATCCACTGTACGGCTCCAAGAAAAATTACGTCCGCCACTGGCCCGGGCCAATGTGGCTTCCCTGCAATCCGATGAAATACCTCTGCTGGGTGTATACCTGCTGGGCACCGATGATCTGGGACGCGATGTGTTTGCGCGCATGTTGCAGGGAGCCTGGGTTTCGTTGACGGTTGGGTTTGTGGCCGTGGGGATATCCGTGTTCATCGGCATCATCCTGGGTGGCATTGCCGGCTATTACGGTCAACAGCATGTCCGGCTGTCGCATATGTTGGTCTGCGGACTGCTGGCCATGGTACTTTTGGCTGCTTTCAGCGGTAATTTTCCGGCGGCCGTTATCGCGGCGGTTTTGGTCCTACCACTGTTGAGATGGCGTTTGAGGGAACAGGAACCTGCCACCGCGATCCTGCCCCGCAGCGGCGCCGCCAGACTAATGGACAGCCGGCTTTTCTCGGTGGACACGCTGATTATGCGGGTCGTCGACATCATGCTCTGCTTTCCCACCTTCTTTCTGATTCTTACCGTGGTGGCCCTGCTGCCGGCCAGCTTGTACAACATTATGATTGTCATCGGCTTGACCAGCTGGATGGGCACAACCCGGTTTGTCCGGGCCGAATTCCTCTCACTCCGAGAACAGGATTTCGTGGCTGCAGCCCGGGCTTTGGGGCTGAGCGATGCCCGGATCATATTTCGCCATATGATGCCAAATGCCATCGCGCCGGTACTCGTATCGGCCACCCTGGGCATCGCCTCGGCCATTTTAACCGAAGCCGGTCTGAGTTTCCTGGGCTTGGGCGTGCCGCCGCCGCATGCCACTTGGGGAAATATCCTTTCCGACGGCAAGGCGTTTATCTTCGATGCACCCTGGCTGACGTTCGCGCCGGGCATCGTCATTCTAATCGTGGTGTTGGCATTCAATCTATTTGGAGAAGGACTGCGGGATATTTTTAATCCAAAACTGAGAGAACGCAATTAGAAGCGATCTTAAACCCTATTTTTGAGGTAAACGCGTTTGTTGATGGATGTCGTTCTAAAGTAACACTAAACTTGGCATGGACACACAAGACGAGAATCTGCTCTTAGACGTGAAAGACCTGCGCGTCTATTTTCAGGGGGACACAACTGTCTCGCGGGCGGTAGACGGCGTGAGTTTTCAGGTTCATCGTCGGGAAACAGTCTGTATCGTAGGCGAATCCGGCTGCGGGAAGACTGTCACCGCACTGGCGCTCCTGGGATTATTGCCGTCGCCGCCGGCTTTTATCGCCGGCGGGCAGGCCCATTTTGGCGCCCGGGACCTGCTCACCCTGGATGACTCGGCCCTGCAAGCCATACGGGGGCGCAAAATCGCCATGGTATTCCAGGAGCCGATGAGTTCCCTGAACCCGGTCTTTACCATTGGCAACCAGATCCAGGAAGCCATCCAAACCCATAATCGCCGCACACCGGCAGACCTGCAAGACCGCAGTATCCAACTGTTGACCGATGTCGGCATCCGCAACGCCCAACGCCGCCTGGGTGACTACCCGCATCAATTGAGCGGCGGACAACGTCAGCGGGTCATGATTGCCATGGCTCTGGCCTGTGAACCGGATCTGGTCATTGCCGACGAGCCCACAACGGCCCTGGATGTCACGGTACAGTCCCGAATTTTAAAACTTTTGCGGGACCTGAAAGAGAGTCACCACATGGCCATTCAATATATCACCCACGATCTGGGAGTGGTCTCTGCCATAGCCGACCGCGTGTATGTGATGTACGCCGGCATGGTGGTCGAGGAAGCGAACGCGGATGAGCTGTTCAGCCAACCGGGCCATCCATACACCCAGGCGTTGTTGGCGGCATTGCCCACTCGGGAAAAGAGGGGTCAACGGCTCTACAATATCACCGGCAATGTGCCCCACCCCGCCTATAAGCCGGCGGGCTGTCCCTTTCATCCACGCTGCCGGTATCGGATCGGGACCTGTGAAACTGATTTGCCGGGTATGCGCGATTACGGTAACGGGCATCTGGCCCGGTGCCCGGTTGTCGACTACCCGCTGAAGGACGTATAATCTATGCATAGGAACAATGGACACAACACGCCGCTACTGCAGGTTCGGGGACTGAAAAAATACTTCCCTGTGCGCCGGGGGATGCTTCAAAAAACCGTCTCTTTTCTGAAAGCGGTGGACGGGGTAGACTTTGATATCGTTCAAGGCCAGACCCTGGGCCTGGTGGGTGAAAGCGGCTGCGGGAAAACCACCGTGGCTCGCTTGCTGCTGCACCTGCTGCGAGCCGATGCCGGGGAGATCCGTTACAAAGAACAAAACGTCAGTCACCTGACGGAGCGCCAGTTCAAACCGCTGCGCAGGGAGATCCAAATCGTCTTCCAGGATCCCTACAGTTCACTGAACCCGCGCATGACCGTAGGCACGTCCATCGGCGAAGGGGTTCGGATTGCCGGCCTTGCAGACCGGGCCGAGCGTCAAAAACGCATTACGCGGTTGCTGGACATGGTCGGCATGCCGGCCGCCTCGTCTGATCGCTACCCGCATGAATTCAGCGGTGGCCAGCGCCAGCGGATCGGGATTGCACGGGCCTTGAGCGTCGATCCAGCGTTGATCATCTGCGATGAACCGGTCTCCGCCCTGGATGTTTCCATCCAGGCCCAGATCATCAACTTGCTCAAAGACCTCCAGGAAGAGCTGAACTTGAGCTATCTCTTCATTTCCCATGATCTGAATGTGGTCAGCTATCTTTGCAACCGGGTTTGTGTCATGTATCAGGGGAAAATCGTTGAAGCGGCGCCGGCGGCCGACCTGTTCGACCAGCCCCGGCACCCCTATACCCACGCGCTGCTTGCATCGATCCTGGAACCCGGTTCCGATGCGGCCGCCGGACACCCCCTAGATAACGGCCGGACCGAGAGACAACCACCGGCGAACCTGCAAACGTGCGCTTATTATGACCAGTGTCCGCATGCTTCGCCTGCGTGTGCCCAGTCGGAAAGCGGACTGGTGCAAGTCGCCCCGGATCATTTTGTCCGCTGTCATCAACGGGAATAGGTCCTTTGAAACTGTCCAATAAAAAGATCAAGTACATCAAAAGGAAGGCCGGGACAGATACGCCTGAGCACATAGCTGCCAAGCTGAAAATCCATGTGAGGGATGTGCACAGGGTGTTAAAACAAATTGAAGCAAAGCGGCCCTCTCAAAAACCGGATACAGGGAACCATGTGTCTATTGACCGCGGTGACGCTCTGAAGAACCTGATTTTTATCTTGCTTATTTGTTTTTCAGGCCTGGCTGTTTACGCGAACACATTCGATTCACCGTTTCTATTCGATGATATTCCCAACATCAAACGGAACCCGTACATTCAGATCGAAACGCTTGATGCCCAAAACCTCGCGGCGGTCATTCACAAAAGCCCCAACCCAAGGCGTCCCGTCGCCAATATCAGTTTCGCCCTCAACTATTTATGGGGTGGGTACCAGGTGTTTGGCTACCACCTCTTAAACCTGTGTATCCATTTGCTCAATGGCATTCTGGTCTACTTGCTGACTGCTGCTGTCCTGGCACGGGCCCGCCATATTCAAAAGCATAAGCTCCCCTCCGTGCCGGACAACAAAATCCCGCATATCGCTTTGTTTGCCGCCCTCATCTTCATCTGCCATCCGATCCAGACCCAGTCTGTAACTTACATCGTCCAGAGGATGAACAGCATGTCTACCCTGTTCTATCTTCTGGCCTTTTATCTATACATGCAAGGGCGCCTGGCCGGCCGTATGCGCAGCCGCTGGTTGCTATACAGTGGCGGTCTGTTGGCATGGGGCCTGGCGCTGGGTTCCAAAGAGATCGCCGCAACCCTGCCCCTTATTATCCTACTCTATGAATGGTACTTTTTTCAGGATTTGGACCGGCAGTGGTTGCGGCGCAATCTGATATACAGCCTGGGGGCCCTTTTACTCTTTGGTCTGGCGACTGTTCTCTATTTGGGTGGAAACCCTTTGGACCAGATCATGGGCGATTACGCTACCCGTGATTTCACGATGTACCAGCGGGTTCTGACCCAATTTAGAGTGGTTGTCCTCTATATCGGCTTGCTATTTTGGCCCCATCCGGACCGGCTTAACCTGCTGCATCACATCACAACCTCAACGTCTTTGACAACGCCTACGACCACCGCTGTGTCCCTGATGATCGTTGCGGGGCTCCTTTGTTCGGCCGCGATGCTGGCCAGGCATAACCGCGTGTTGTCGTTTGGGATCCTCTGGTTCTTCTTAAACCTGGTGATCGAGTCCTCCATTATCGGTCTGGAGATGATATTCGAGCATCGGCTTTATTTGCCCATGGTTGGTTTCAGCCTGATAATCGGTTGTCTGTGGTCGGTATTGCTGGCCCACCGGCCATTGGGTGCGTTTGTCCTGGCCGGCGTCCTCATCATTTCCGGAGGCCTGGCGGCCTTTGACAGAAATAGCACCTGGCAGGATGAAGTTACCCTCTGGGAAGACAATATAAAAAAATCCCCGCAGCTGGCGCGGCCGCACGTGAACCTGGGACTTGTCCTAACCGATCGGAACCGGTTAACGGAAGCGATTGGCCACTATCGGGCCGCTATCCGTATCGAACCGGATCTAGTCGAAGCCCTCAACAATCTGGGTGCCGCCCTCAGTCGCCTGAACCAAGAACAAGAAGCCGAACGGTACCTGCGGCAGGTGATTGGCCTAAAACCGGGTTACGCCCAAGCCCATAGTAATCTTGGAATTGTTCTGGAAAAACAAGGGCGCATTGAGGACGCTATCGTCCACTATAAAAAATCATTGCAGATTCAGCGTACGAACCCATCAGCCCATAACAATCTGGCCATCGCCCTGACCAAACAAAAGCGCTTCGACGAAGCGCTGGAGCACTATTATAAAGCAATCCGCATGAAGCCCGATTTTCCGGAAGCGCACAACAATTTAGGAAGGTTGCTGGCACAGAAGGGTCGGCTGGATGCCGCGCGAACCCACTTTGTAAAAGCTGTCCAAACCAACCCGCAGTATAAGCAAGCGTATATGAACCTGGGCAAAGTCCTTATTCAATTGAATAGATCCAAAGAGGCGCTTCATCCGCTGGCAAAAGCCCTGACATTGCCGCCGGAGTATGCGTCGGCATACAATTATATGGGGGTGGCCCTATTGCAGAGCGGACGGGCTGGTGAAAGTATACCCTACTTTCGCAAAGTGTTGGAATTGAATCCCGATTTTCCAAACATACGCCGCAACCTAAACGCGGCGCTGGCCGCGAGGCAGAAAAGCCCGTAATCGATGGCCTTGAAAACAAATTGGTTACCCTTTGTAGCCGTTAAACCAATTGAGTATTGCCATGACACATTCTCCAAACACAATAACTCCCATGGTGGAACTAAGCCGGCGCATAAGTCGTATGCAAACCAAAATGGCAGCGCACGACATTGAAGGCGCCTTGATTGTACAGAACTCAGACCTGTTCTATTTTGCGGGAACAGCCCAGCAGGCGCACCTTTACATTCCGGCTGACGGACCACCGATCCTCATGGTGCGCAAAGACATGAACAGGGCTCGTACCGAATCGTCCCTGGAAAGAATCGTACCGCTATCCAGTCCGCGGCGGATACCCGAAATCCTGAAAGAGCATGCGTATCCCCTACCGGCATCGCTGGGGTTGGAATGCGATGTGCTGCCGGTCAATCTATACCATGCCTACCAGAAGACCTTCAGTGGCTGCCGGATCCTGGATGCGTCGGCCCTGATCCGATTGACGCGGGCGGTTAAATCTACCTACGAAATTGACCTAATTACCCAAGCGGCCGAGCGGGCGGACCAGGTCGCCGGGAGTATGAGTGAACTCCTGGAGCCGGGCCTGACCGAAATCGAGTTGGCCGGTCTGATCGAAGCCCGGGCTCGGGCGCTGGGCCACCAGGGCTTTGTACGCATGCGTCTGTGGGGTAGTGAAATGTTCTATGGGCACCTCATGTCGGGACCCGCCGCTGCAGTGCCCAGTTACCTGGCATCGCCCACAGGCGGCACCGGCACCTCGCCGGCCTTCGCCCAGGGGCCGGGATTCCGGAAGATCGGCCGCAACGAAACCGTGCTTCTGGATTATGTTTTCGCCTGGCAAGGTTACCTGGCCGACCACACCCGCATTTTTGCCACTGGTGAATTGCCCGATGAACTGAAGCGGGCCCATGCAGCCATGCTCGGCATCCAGGAAATGCTCAAGACGGCTGCCCGGCCGGGCATTCCAGCCGGGGAGTTGTACGAACTGGCGCTGGCCCGCGCCACCGAACGAGGGCTGGGTGAATTCTTCATGGGCGCCGGCGACCAGCGGGTCCGTTTTGTCGGCCACGGCATCGGTGTCGAATTAGACGAATTCCCGTTTCTGGCCAAAGGGCAGAAACTACCCCTTGCCGAGGGAATGGTCATAGCCCTGGAACCGAAGGTGGTGATGCCCGGCAAAGGCGTGGTCGGCATTGAAAATACCCACGTTGTGGAGGCGGAGGGGCTGCAGCAATTAACAGTCTTCGAAGAAGCGATTACAGTGGTGTAGCGTCAACCGGGGCCTTAAACAGCATCAAAACCCATACATCGCGCAGAGGCGCGAGAACCGTGTTTTTACGGAATAGCCGTGGGGCCTCTACCCTGATCCTAAGACCACGTTTTTAAGTACCCAACAAAAAAAGGAGCACCGAATATCCATCCGTGCTCCTTCTTTGTGTCCGTAGGTAAGTGAATTTTAACGTTTCGAGAACTGGAACCTTGCCCGGGCGCCTTTCTGCCCGTATTTCTTTCTTTCCTTGACGCGTGGGTCACGTTTAACGAAACCGGCTTTCTTAAGGGGACCTCTGAAATCGGGATTGGCAAGAATCAGGGCTTTGGTAATCCCGTGACGGATAGCACTGGCCTGACCGGTTACGCCCCCGCCCAGCACCTTGACCTTCACGTCGTATGCCCCGCTTGTGTTGGTGATAGCGAAAGGCTGCGCCAGCAGCATCTTAGCGGTATCCAGTCTGAAATATTCGTCCAGCGGCTTTTTATTGACCGTAATCTGACCGCTGCCCGGTGTCAGCCATGTTTTGGCGATAGCTGATTTTCTTTTACCTGTAGCGTAGAACGTGTTCTGATTTTCCATTGAATCCCTCGGTCGTGCGCGGCATTTACCGCGGCTGGTTTAGTTGGCCATAGCCTCCGGCTGCTGAGCCTCGTGCGGATGGGTATTACCGGTGTACACCTTGAGTTTCTTGAAAAGCTTCCGGCCCAGTTTGTTTTTCGGCAGCATACCTTTGACGGCATGCCGAATCAGTTCCTCAGGGCGCTTTTCCAGCAGTTTTTCAGCAGTTATCTCCTTGAGTCCGCCGATATAGCCACTATGCCGGTAGTACACCTTCTTCTGGAGCTTTTTACCGGTCAGCACTATTTTGTCGGCATTGATCACCACGACGGCGTCACCCGTGTCCACGTGCGGCGTAAAAGCCGGATTATGCTTTCCGCGGAGCCTTGCGGCGATAGTCGTTGCCAGGCGTCCCAACACCTGACCCTCGGCGTCGACGACCCACCAATTCTCTTTATGTTCACCTTTTTTCGCGCTTTGCGTATATTTTTTCACCGTTCTTTCTCCTCTGTGTATCTCAGAATCTGGTACAATTATAGAAAAATTAATGCCTTGTCAAGCCAAATATAAAAAAATTCTTGAAAATCCCGACAGTGCCCCTTTGGTACTGTAATTTTAAAAATCGCTATGATATAAAGCTGTTATATAAAAATTAACTTTCTATTAAAAGGGGCGCCCCCTTTATACGCCAACGGAAACGATGGACAACCTGGAAATCGAAGTAAAATTCTTTCTCGAAGACCCCGCCGCCATCCGGGCAGCCATCGTGGATCTGGGCGGGCGGTCCCGTGGCCGGATTTTCGAATCAAACCATATCTTGGATAAGCCCGGGCTGGCCCTGTTCCGGAAAGGTGCCCTGCTGCGCCTCCGGCAGGCGGATGGGGCTTTACTGACCTTTAAAGCCCCGCCTGAGACCCCCGACCGGGAGTTCAAAGTCCGCCGGGAGATCGAGGTGCAGGTATCGGATTTCACTGGCACCAGGCAAATCATGGCAGCTTTGGGGTTCACCACTATGCGCATTTATGAAAAATGGCGTGAAACCTTCATCCTGGGGGACACCCATTTGTGCCTGGATACCCTGCCCTATGGAGATTTTCTGGAAATAGAGGGAGGTGCCGAGAGTATTCGGAACCTTTCGCAAAAGCTGGGATTTGCCTGGGAACAACGCAGTGTGCTGAACTATCATGAACTTTTCGAACTGGTGCAAGAGGCCTGCCAGCTCGACTTCGCCGATATCACCTTTGCCAATTTTGAAGGTTTAGCGATTGACTTTTCCAGACTTAAAACCCGCTTCGAATCTGGTGAATGAAATATACAACCGCCTCTTTTAGATAATTCAGGGGTCGGAGAGTTTTCTCACTAAATGCCCGTCATCCCGGCGAAGGCCGGGATCCAGTCCTTGTAAAGGAAACGTCCCTTGATGCCGGATACGTCATCCCGGACTCGATCCGGGACCGGCATGACGACTAAAACTCCCCGAATGCTCAGATAACTAGGTGAAAAGCTATTTCAAGAATGGATTTTGGTTCAAGGTGCGGCGGCCGCGAATAGCAAACCGGAGGCACCAGAAAAGCCAGTGCCTTGCGTGGTAAATACATCGGGTATTGCGAGGATTTGATATGCGCGCCCAACGCAAGGATTGGGCCAAATGACTTTCTTGAGATAGCTTCTAAAGGAAACGATTCGGCTTGGTATCACCCGACTTGATACAGGTAACCTGGGCGTTGAGCACCCCACCGGCTTCCACGACAAAATCCTTACACTCAACGCGTCCGGAACAGTTGCCGGTCGACAGAATTATCAATTCCTTGGAGGCGTGGATTTCTCCTTCAAAGGTGCCGCCGATCGTCATGCTGGCAACCTTGGTATCGGCATAGACGGAGCCCTCTTTTGCAATCACCACGGTATCGCCCTCCAGCGTGCCCTTGACGGTCCCCTTGATAACCAGCCTGCCCTGTGTCGTCAGCGTACCGTCCACCGTCAACGCCTTGTCAATTATGGAAAAATCTTTGGGATTTCTTTTCACATCGCTTCCTTATTGTTGGGATAATTCTTTTAAGGGGTTTATATTGATAAAGCCCATGGAGACCTTGCCCCGGCGCACCACCAAACGGTAGGGCTCCTCCGCTGAGGTCGCCTCCGGCGTTGCTTGATCTGAAAACAGCGGCGTCTTGAATTTGATCCGCCGGGCCTTAACGCCCGGACCTGAAAGATAGGCCCGCACGCCGCTATTCTGGTTGATGTTGGTTGCCAAGGCCACCAATTCGGGCGGCGCATCAGGACTGACGTCAATGGTGCTGCCCGGGATGAAACAGCGCAGGGAACCATCGGCAAAGCCGAAAATAGCGTGCTTGAATTCCGGCTCAGCCAGATCGATAAACAGTTTGCCGACTTCTTCATCCTCAAGGGTAACAATGACCTGGTACTGCCGGCCCTTCTTTTTCAGGGAATAGCGTTTCCAAAGGTCCTTGCCGGAGTTGATACGATACCCCCGATCTTCCCCGGTATTCTGGGAGCGCTGCCCCACAAACCCTTTGAGATTGACAACCAGGTCGGAGGGGTCGGCCACGGTTGTCACCACATCCACGATTTCAAAAATATCACCGCGAACGATCTTGAAGCGGCCGTAGTTGTTATAATACTCAATAATGCCATTCCGCTTGAGTTTGTAAAAGAGGGGGCCCGCGCGATGGTAAGTCTTCGCTGGCGGCGTCGCGGCAGCCACCGTGGCAGTCGGGGACGGCGGACCGATGTCAAGGTAAACACTGCCGCAGGGATAGTAATCCTTGCGGACCACGATGCGAGTGGGCGCCCTGATGACAGTCGGTTTGCGCAGGTCGTTGATTGTGCCAAGCCCTACCAAGTCAGCACTGAGGCCCCGCTCGTAATTGGCCTCGATATGCGAAATGGTCACCTTGTCGCCCGGGGAGATCTTCAGGGTCTGCTGGTTCTTAAGTACAACCGGGAGGGTGTCATTCACCGCAATGACCAGATAGTCAAGCAGGGGTTTTTCCAGATTCACACTCGGTGTTTGCGGCACAACATCCAGAATCTCCATAAATGCGTTGACGGCCAGATTATGGTGACGCACCTTCAGTTCCAACGAAAGTGATTTACTGGTCTCGATTCCAAAGGCCGGAATGTCGTAGCGTGTCAATGCATAGTAGGTCGCCGAACCGCGCTGTTCTTTATGCTGCGAATCTTTTTCTGCTGTGCGGTGATTATTGAAGCGGAAAAAATGAGCGGGATCTTCAATATCGATGTTCATCCGGCGGCACACTTCCCGGGCCATTTCGCCCAGTTCAATCTTTAGATTGCTTTTACGCGACGTGTAGGTATCCGCATCGGCGATAATGGATTGCCCGTATTTTTTGGGATTCCGGTTGGGGCTTACCCAGGTTTCCGCAAAAAAGCCGGATCCATCATGCATGTTGAGCAGGCAGTCACTCTCGGCAATCAGCTTTTTTAGAATGGCCACAACCTCGGTTTCATACCCCTTCTTTTTACTAGGACCGAATTTCCGGTTCATATCTTCATTGATCTGCCGCCGCTGGAGCACGATCGAATGAAAATTTGCCCGGGGTACGACGATCAGGTTGCCCTTGGCCAGGCTGATGTCGGCATAGAGATCAACCGATAGAAAGCCACCCGGCTCATCCCCCTGAATGCCGCCAATCAGCAGAATCGTTTTGCCCGGCTGTTGTCCGTAGATCCGGTACACATTGAGTTCGTGATCGGTTCCCTCAAAGAAAACAGTATGCACACGCTCCTGGGCGGCGGCTGGATAGGGGCCGACCGCCACCAGCCAGACCAGCGACGCAATCACCACAAACGTATGTGCAAATTTTGAATTCACGTTGACATGACCTTTACCGGTACCCAAACAAAAACCGGATCAGTTGTTCAATATGGTATTGGACGGTTCGAAACCTTCCTGGGCTGCGTCGGCATCTCCGGCTTCTCCGGGTTGTGGATCATTGCCGGTCGATGCAGGTAAATTCGTTTCAATAAAGGGATTTTCGATGGCAAAATGCTTCTCCAGTAGCAAATCCCCGGCACCTGAATATACAAATACCGTGGCACTGTTCAATGTTTGCGGCGGCGCTTCGTAGGCGCTTTTGAATTTTACGACATTGAATCTTGAAATTGAGAAGTAGCGCCCCCGGTGGATCCGGGCCGGTTTGCCATCGACGAGCCGGGCTTTGGGAATTGTCAGGAACCCGGTTTCCGCGTCCCGGGTGCTTTTGAGGACGACAAACGTCCGACCCGAGACAGCCCCAGCTTCCACATTCACGTTTTTCAACCGGAATTGAACGTTTAGAAGTTTCTGTTCCGGCGCGTGGCGAACTTGAAAATCTCTCACATCCACTTTGATTTCCGGCTTTACTTCTTCGGGCGTGACGGTTGGCGGGGCTTCCCTTTTCGCCGGCGGTTCAGGCTCCGCCGCGGGAGCAGGCTCACTGGGTGCTACCGGCGCAGCGGCAGATTCAGGGGACACCGTATCCGCCGGCTCTCCCGTTGGCTTAATTCCCGGATCGCTTGCTACCTCAGCCGGCTGCGCTGCGGCCTGGGCCTTCTTCAATTTGGATTCGGCTATCCCCAGCCGGGTCAGCAGCAGATCCCGTTCTTCTCCCAGCATCCGGATCTGCCCCCCCACCTTGGCCAGTTCAGCTTCGAGCCGCCGGTTTTCCTCAAAAGGCTTTTTATACAGCATATAGATGCTAGCGGCCGCAGAAAGGGCCACTATCATGATAAAAATCGCCAACAGCATCAGGCCCTTGAACTTTCGGATCGTGACGACTTCCCCCTGGTCGCCTACAAACAGCAGCGTCCAGTGTCCCGATTTACGACCTTTTCGGGGCGCCTTGTAACTGTCTAGTTCTTTCTGAACGTCTCTCGGAATATCTTCCATTTTCCGTCTTCCATTCTTAGGCTCAAGGTTTTAATGCCTTTGGCTCTAATGGCATTGGAGGCATAGGTCTGAACAAGCGTCACGGTAGCGTGGTCCTGATCCCGTACGATTTTTATGTCCTCGCCGGTCACGTGTATAAAGCTGTAGGTCTTGTTCAGCCGATCTTTGTAGGCCAGCCATTTTTGCTTGTTCATTCTTTTGGAACGGAATTGATTCGAATAGCAGTCACCATAAGCGTTGATATCTTTACCCGACCAAGCTGTCAGCCACCGATCAACCAGGCTCGCTATGGCCTCATCCCCGGAATGACGTGACCTGAGTGTCTGGGCTGCCAACACCAGCGGATAGCCCGCGGTCTGTTGCGACCTGGTGTCATCGGACGCCATGAACGTATCGCCGACGATGCGCGGACCGCCGGCGATATAGGCAATGAAGATCTTCCGGCGGCCGGCCAAGGTATCCATGTCACCCACCGAGAGCCGCTGGTCAAACATAGCGATATAGAGCTCCCGGTGTTTATAGATCCCCAGGTAATCCAGGCGGGTGGCAATCTCACCCGTGGCGGGTGGACTTGGATTGCGGGCCTGGATCCATTGCATCCACCAGGAAATATCCGGCAGGTATTGAGAATCGTAGTGGGCCAGATAGTCATGGTACGTACCGGTGGCCAAGGCCTTGTTCCAACCGGCCAGGAATGCACGAATAGCGGCATTCTCCGATTGTGCCTGGGCAAAGGGTTTATAATCGATTTTTTCAGCAATCAGGATCGGGGTGTCTTGCAGTGAGATAAACCCGGAAAGTTTGTCGATGTCCTGATTCACGAGGGCGATACAGCCGTTTGAATCCCGTTCCTTGAGGGGGCGATTGGTGCCGTGCATCCAGATGGCATACCCGTTGCGTCCCTCGCGGCGGTCCATGAAGTTGGGATAGTCGATCGGAAAGGCGCGGGTGCCGTAGAGCGGTGCTAATTCCTGATCATTGAACTCCTGGGTAAAAAAGTAGGCCCCGACCGGTGTTTTTTTATCCCCACTGACCTGCTTGTCCCCCCGCGCTTTGCCGGTTGAGCATTTCATGGTTTCGACCACTTCGTACTGACCGTCATACTTGAAAAGGGTAATCTGTTGAGATTTTTTCTCCACGACCAGTGCATAGGAAGGGTGTTCGCTGAGGGGCATCGACACAAACAGGTCGGGAATCAACCCCGCCTGGTCGGATCCAGCGGACGCCCCAGCACCAGCCGGTACCGGAAGCAGAGCCAGCAGCGCCAGAAAAATCGTCCATGCATGTGTTTTTAGACCATCCAAACAGCAGGCCTCCTTGCTTCTAAAGGTAATCGTTATTCCACGGCATTATATAGGATTACTATAGAATGTCAAATAGTTAGTAATCAGCGCCCTCACTATTTCCCACCCAGCGTAAGGTGTTTTTGCGGCCCTTGCCACTGGGTGTTACCCGAGCCTGGTTATGATCACCCGGTCGCCACACCTCACGTTCATCGCATGGTGGGCATCCCGGCCGAAGATCGCAATCTCCAAAAACCCCATACTGCCGAAAATCGCCAAGGGTTGTCCCTCGGGCCCTTGCGCGTAGGATTGGTGCAAGCCAATGATACGGTGCGTTCCGACCCGTATCTCGGGCCGATAATTGGCATCGGTTTGCAAAAACGCATCCAGCGCCGGTTTATCGATGTTGGTAATGATATTGCCGAAATGATCGATGAGGATCACCTCTCCCCGCAGGTCGCCGGATGGGGTTTGGGAAGCTTCCGGCAGATTTAGGTTTACCAGGTCTGTTGCCGCGACCACCGCCCCGGTCGACGTGACGTCATGGGTAAGCGACAGGTGCGCCCCGACCGGAGCCAGGATATCGCGGCCATGGAAGGTATTGCTGATCGCATCCAGACAAAGATCATAATTGTCCAGTTTCCGAATCTCGGTTGACTGGTAATCGGCTTGCAGTACGGCAGACAACACGCCGTTATCGGGGGCCACAAAGAAATGCTCACCCAACTGGGCACAGATGATCGCACGGTCACTGCCGACGCCCGGATCCACGACAATCACATGGACCGTGCCTCGCGGGAAATAGGCATAGGCCGCGGCTAGCGTCCAGGCGGCCACCCGCGTATCCTGCGGTGGGATCTGGTGGGTAATATCCACGATGCGGGCGTCCGGATTGATCCCGAGAATGACCCCTTTCATGATACCGACCCAGGCATCTTCCAGTCCAAAATCTGTCAGTAGTGTAACGGCGCCCACGTTTCAACCCCGGTCAAACAAACGGCCCTGAGCCTTGATGCCCAGATGGCGATAGGCGGCTTCGGAAGCCTTGCGCCCGGAAGAGGTCCGCATGATCATGCCGATTTTCAACAGATACGGTTCTACGACATCAACCAGGGTATCGGTCTCTTCCTGCAACGTGGCGGCAACCGCTTCGATACCGACCGGGCCGCCTTTATAAAACTCAATGACAGTCCTCAAATAGCGCCTGTCGAGCACCGTGAGCCCCTGGGGATCGACCCCTTCCAGGTCCAGGGCGGCCGAGACGGTTTCCCGGTTGATTTGACCATCGGCCCGGACCTGTGCGAAATCGCGGACCCGCTTTAATAACCGGTTTACAATCCGCGGCGTGCCCCGTGACCGTAAGGAGAGCTCCGCAGCGCCATCCGGATCAATGGGCATATCCAGCAACGCAGCCGATCGATCGGCAATTTTGACCAGGTCGTCCTTTGTGTAGAAATCCAAGTTCCGGAATATTCCGAACCGATCGCGCAGTGGGGCGGACAGCAGTCCCACCCGGGTCGTAGCGCCCACCAGCGTAAAGCGTTTTAGGCGAAATCGGTGGCTGCGGGCATGGATGCCCTTGTCGAATACGAAATCGACGGCGAAATCCTCCATGGCCGGATACAGGAACTCTTCAACGACTTTGGGAATGCGGTGGATCTCGTCCACGAAGAGGATATCCCCTTCCTGCAGGTGGGTCAAAATCCCCAACAGGTCACCCCGTTTGTCCAGGGCCGGACCCGAGGTAACAGTCAACTGGCCCCCCATTTCATTGGCAATGATATGGGCCAGGGTGGTTTTACCCAGCCCGGGCGGACCATGAAACAGGATGTGATCCAGCGGTTCTTTCCTTAAACGGGCCGCTTCTATGGCAATATTCAGCGTTTCCACCACTTCCGGCTGCCCGATATACTCCGCCAGCTTTTCCGGTCGCAGGGACAACATGTCGGGTTCGCGATCCACCGGCAGACTCGCCGGTGATAAAGCGTTCGAGAAATCAGATCTGTGGGTCAAGATATCATCGGTCATGGGCCGTTTCACCCCGGTACACTTCGTCAAATAGTTCTTCAGCAGTGGAAATCCGATCATTCCGCTGCAGGGCCGCCGCTATCATCTGCCGGGCATCAGCCGGTCGATGCCCCAGTTGGCCGGTCATGACTTCCAGGACTTGCTGGGCGATATCTTCAGCCTGGGTCGGTATGTTGCGGGCTGGTTCTTCGGACAGCAAAAACTGGTCCAATTTACCTTCCAAGGTGGCGATAATCTTTTGCGCGGTGCGGCTGCCGATACCATCCAGTTGCTTCAATGCAGCTGCGTCCCGAGCTTCAATGGCACGGGCAATCTCCCCTACCGGCAAGGTCATTGCCTTGGCGGCCTTGAGGGGACCAATGGCGGCCACGGAAAGGAAAAGCTGAAAAAAGTCCTTTTCCAATTTTCGCTTAAAACCGATCAGCACTGGTTTCGGCTGCCGTTCGGTCTGCTGGTAGTAAATATACAGCGCCACTTCATCGCCTACGTCTTTATCTTGCAGGGACGCCATGACGATTGCCGGCAGCAGGATTTCATACCCAACCTGGTTGGCCAGCACCAGGAGCCGTTCGTTTTCTTTTTCCAGCAGTTTACCTTCGATGTAACCGATCATATCTGTAAAGTCCTATGATGGCCAGTCCGATCGCATCGGACGCATGAAAAGGCCGAATGGGTTCCGGGGCACAGATAATACGTCGCACCGCCTGCTCGAGCTGCTCCTTATCGGCAGTGCCGCTGCCGGTCAGTATTTTTTTAGCCTCGCGCACCGCCAGTTCAACAACCGGCAGGCCGGCCCGATTGCCGGCCAGCAGGATCACCCCGGTCACCTTGCCGAGATCGATACCCGACTTCGGGTATTTGTGCAGCGAGAATACGTCCTCGACTACCATGAGGTCCGGCTTTTCATCCGCAAGCAGCTGCGAAAGCCTGGTATAAATGCAGTCCAGACGGGTAGGAATTTGGTCCTGGCTGGGGGTCTTAATACATCCGTAAGAATATCCGCAAAGGTGGGTGTCCTCACCCTGGACCAGTCCGATTCCAGTGGCCGCCAGTCCGGGGTCTATGCCGATAACTTTTACCATACGCAGATGAGGGACGCTATTGAGTACCTATCCATAAATGGCCCTTTTACCCAATCCCGGCGTCAGGTAAAAATTTAAATCCTATAAATATTCAATGTATTCAAATTCTTATGACTTACCATGCGAATACGATCAAGCGGGAAACCCCGCCTATCGGGGAAATTTTTCCGCCTTGACCTTGAAACAAATTGCCGCTTTATGGATGGACCCTATTTGAGTTTCTTCAACTTCTTTGCAGCGATTTTGGCCTCATTCGACTGCGGGTGCCTTTTGATCAACTCCCGCAGAATAAGCCGCGCATTGGTTTTGTCACCGAGGTTGGAAAAAGCCAGCCCCTGTTTAAGCCGGGACGCCGGCACCTTGTTACCCTGGGGATACTTTTCAATAACTTTCTGGTATTCCAGAATGGCTTTTTCAAACCACTTTTCCCGGTAGTAGGTTTCCCCAATCCAGAATTGGGCATTGTCGGCGTGTTTCGACTTGGGGTGCTGTTTCAGCAGATCCACAAATCCCTGCCGGGCATCTTCCAGTTTCCCTCCGTCATAGGCCTTTTTGGCCTGTTCGTACAATTCCTGAGCCGACAAACTGACCGCTGCAGGCGCTTCTTCCGATTTGGGTACCCCGATTTCACCGGTCCCCTCCAAATTGAGGTACTGTAATACGCGGTCAATCTTTTGATTGGCCACCACCAGCTGTGCTTCGAGACGCTCCAACTCCATTTTACGCTTTGCGTCCACATCAGCACTAGCACTCAACTTTTTAGCGACCTGATGTTCGGTCACTTCCAGATTGCCGCGCATCAGTTCGAGTTCTTCCCGGAGTCTGTCGAGTTCAGCTGCCGTACCGGCCACCTGCCTCCGAATTTCCCGCACTTCCTTGTCGTGGGCATCCAGTCTGGCATTCTGTCCGGCCGCCTGGGTGGCTTGCCCTTCTAGCGCTGCCACCCGCCCGTCCAGTACCGTGACCTCCTGCTGGGCCATACAACCCGACAATATCCACACGATTCCAAGGATATACGCTAGCGTGCTTTTCATGACGAAACCTTCCTGACATTTGGCTTTGAGCGAGGTTTAAAAACCCGTTAATTCTTCTCCGGCTGAATCTTCGCCCAAAGAACCGGCCTGCGCACCCGGGCGCGGTTTAGCCTCCACTGTCAAAATGACCTAAAGACCCTCATAAGATGGCCTCTAAACAGCTTGCCCGCCAAAAGGCGGGCAAGCAAATCATTTTTAGCTGTAGGTCTGGTACAATTCCGGACGTGCATCATCGGAACCCGGCGGTCTTATCTATTCGACAAGAAACTTGGCTCTTCTGTTTTTCGCCCAGGATTCTTCACCGTGACCAGTGTCAACCGGGTTCTCTTCGCCGTAGCTGACCGTGGTAAAACGGGAAGCATCGATACCCATGTTGACGAGAAAGGTTTTAGCGCTCTCGGCCCGCCGATCACCCAGGGCCAGGTTGTACTCGGGGGTACCCCGCTCATCGCAGTGACCTTCAATAATCACCTGGGAACCAGGGTTGTCGCGGAGAAAATCCGCCTTCCCGGTCAGAATACCCTGTGCTACCGGGGACAAAGCGGAACTGTCAAATTCAAAATAAATGTTCTCACTTTCGAACATTTTCTTCTGAATCATGGCATCGCGCTGTGCGGTTTCCTCGGCGATCTGGGCGGCGGCTTCAGCAGCAGCCTGCTGTTCCCTCTCCTGCTGGGCCTGGGTAGCGGCTTCCTCTGCTACTCTCTGTTCTTCTGCGGCAGTTGCTGACGTGTCGGACTTGACGGTTTTCTTGGCGCATGAAGCTGTAAACAATAATCCGGGTATAACCAGCAACAAGGCTAAATGGATCCAAAATTTTTTCCGCATTTTTCCTCCTTTTTAAGAACCCGATAACACTTTAGTATAAATGCCGTTTGAGGACCAGGCCGGGCTGGACTGCTCACCCGGCATTGACAGCAACCTTCTCTGGTCAGTGCCGTAAGCAGTCATGACGTATATCCTGGACGGTCCCTCACGGGTTGAACTGAAAGCGATGAGGCTTCCATCGGGAGCCCAGGACGGTGCCTCATTATCTCCTGTATTCTCAGTCATCTGTACGGGGTCGCTGCCATCCAGACCGATGATGAATATATCGCTTTGACCGCCGCGCATGGCCGTATAAGCGATCCGGTCACCTTTCGGCGACCAGTCCGGTTGGGTATTGTAGCGCCCCTCGAAAGTCAAGTGCTCAACGGCTCCGGTAGCAATGGTCATGATGTAGATTTGCGGGGAGCCGGATCGCTTGGAAACGAACGCCATTTTTTTACCATCCGGGGACCAAGTCGGCGACACATCGATACCCCGTCTATGGGTCAATCTTTTAATAATTTTCCCGGTTCCGGTCAATAGATAAATTTCCTGATCGCCGGAAAAGCTAAGGGTAGCAGCCAGTTCAAACCGTCCCGGCACCCAGGCCGGGTTGGTATTGATACCCTTTTTGTCCAACAGGTAGCCCCGCTTGCGGGTGACGCTTTTGATGTACAGATTCGGTTTGCCGGTGTTGAAGGCGGTATAGGCAATCCACTTGCGGTCCGAAGACCAGGCAGGGAACAGGGTAATGGCCCGGTTATTGGTAAACTGGCGGGGGTTGAACCCATCAAAATCGCAGATAAACACTTCTTTTTTGCCAGACCCGGTCGAGATGAAGGCAATATCGCTGTCAAAATACCCCCGGCTGCCGGTCAGATTAAACAGAATCGCACTGCAAAATCGGCGCACCACCCGGCGCAGGTCCCGCGGCAGCGCCCGGTATTTCTTGCCCACCAGCAGTTTCTGCTTGAAGGTATCGAACAGCCTCAGTTCCACCTCGACCAGTCCGTTGCGCATGTGGAGCCCGCCGGTCACCAGCAGTTCGGCGCCGATGCCGGTCCAGTTGGCAAATTCGATATTGGGTCTGATAATCGGCGGATGTTTAGCGTCCACCAGGAATGCTTCCGGGTCGATAATTTTAAAATATCCCGTAAATTCCAATGTTTCTGAAATAAGTCCGGCTGCCTCCAAAGCTGCTTTTTCGTTCTGCCCGATACGTTCGGAAAGCTTGAAAGGCTGCACGGCCAACGGTATTTTTCTTAAAAAGGGGTTGGTGATATCGATGTAATCGTAGTCGGCCCAACTGATCCCGGGCAGCAGGCCGCAGAACCCGATAGACACACAGAATAAAAGGGTCCGCAATTTCCGGATCGTGAATCCGGGACGGGTACCAGCGGTTGGTTGGAGTCGATCGTCATTCAATATGGTCACCCTATTTAATTCCCTCAGGCGTAAACCTGAGACCGACCGGGATAAACGGTTTGGACAATCCTTCCGGATGCGGACTGACCGGATTTGTTTTCATGATGGCCCGGCGAGCCGATTCGTCCAGGTAGGCGTTCCCGGATCTTTTATCAAACCAGATATCGCGAATCTCACCGTCCGGCATGACCCGAAATACGATTTCCGCGGAAAGATCTTTCCCGCCCCCGGCCAAAGATTGCGAAAAGGCCCAGTTCTTTTGTATCTGAAAAGCGATTTCAACCCTGTAAATATCTATGATTTCAACTACTTCCTTGCTATCCACTTTAATTTTCCCCGGGACCCCGATCTGTTTTTTGGCGGTAGCCCGGGGGGCATCCGGCCCCGGCTGTTCCTGCACCTTGCTCCTGAGACGATCGATAGCAGCCTGAACGGCACTGGCCTGCTCGGCTTCGACTGATTTTTCGATACAGGTCAAAGCGCTTTCCACAACCTTCGACGGTTTGAAGGTTTTCTTCTTCAACGACTTGATAACTTTAGGTTTATCGTCTGACTTGGCCGGCTTGGGAGGTGCCAGGCTGATATCTGCTTTCTTGGCCGGTCGCTGGGGTTTTTGGGCAGTGGACCGTTTGCTGCCGACGGACGTCGGCACCGGGTCGGCCGCCGTGGGAAGGGTCACCATGGTAACGCTGATCACCGGCGGCAACAGGATTTTGCGGGGACTGCCCGAAGGTGTAAAGATGAACAGGGCTATTAAAAGAACGTGCGCCGCGAAAGAAACAGAGAAAGGCAGCGCGAAATCCTTTTTATCCCCCACATAGCCGTGCGGCATGTAAACATTTGCAGCCATACGTAACCTTCTTTGGGCCTACCCGGCCGCCCGGGCCTCATCAATCGGAACGGTGACCATGCCCAGCTTTTCGACACCGGCCGCTTTGATCTCCGCCATTACTTTGACCACGTTGCCGTAGGGGATGGTCTTGTCGGCCCGCAGGTACACCTCACGGTCGGAACGCCCCTCCAGGATCTTGGACAGTTTATGACGCAGCGATTCCATGGCAACCGGGTAATTGCTGATATGGACCTGACCCTTTGCGTCGATCGTAACGATCAAATGTTCCGTTTCCGACGGCAGAGGCTGGGCCGTGGTCTCCGGCAGGGAGACATTGACGCCCTGTACCATCATGGGGGCCGTCACCATGAAAATGATCAAAAGAACCAGCATGACGTCCACAAAAGGCGTCACGTTGATGTCCGACATGAGTCTTTTATTGGAACCGCCTATCATCATTTCCGATTTCCTCCTGTCATCATGATATCGCGTTCGACAATATTTAGAAAATCGTTGGAAAAGTTATTCAGCTCGGTCTCGAGTATACCGATTCGGTTGGAAAAGTGGTTGAAGGCAATCACTGCCGGAATTGCGGCGGCAAGTCCGGCAGCCGTGGCCACCAGGGCCTCGGAGATACCGGGGGCAACCACCGCCAGGCTGGCGGAGCCGGTCAACCCGATGCCATGGAACGAGTTCATAATACCCCAAACCGTGCCGAAAAGCCCGATAAAAGGCGTCGTGTTGCCGGTCGTCGCCAGAAAGGGAACCATCTGGGTCATACGGGCCATTTCGGCGTTGGTGGCCCGCCGCAGGGCCCGCTTTACGTTCGCCGTGCCCAGGCTTTGCCCGCTGATGCTGCCGGGCTTTTCCCCCTTTGGCCGGGCAGCGCTTCTGGCACTGTCACGGCTGAGTCGGCTGACCTTGTTGAGTTCGACATAGCCCACCCGAAAGATTCTGGCAACCGGACTGGAAGCCAGTTTTTTAGCCATGGAGAATGCATCCGACAAATCCCGGCATTTCCAGAAAAACTCTACAAACTGCGAAGATTGTTTAAACGCACGTTTCAGGTACCGGTACTTTATAATAATGATCGCCCAGGAAGTAATTGAAAAAAACAGCAGTAGCAACATCACAAATTGAACGACGAACCCGGCGTTGCTGATCATGTGCACCAGATCGAGATTTGAAGACATTCGCTGTAACTCCGTTTAAAGGTCTTAAATGCAACTTATTTAAAAAAAACAGCCACTTTTACGTCTGGGAAAATAGCCGAACCCATCTGGAATGTCAAGCGATTCCACCAGCTCCCCTGAAATCTATTCCGGGACCGGCAGGCTGCGGCGTCCGGTTCCATACCATGGCCCGGTCGGCCAAATCGTGGTGCTGGAACGGTTAGTTTTCGGTTGCATTTCACCCTTACAATTTCTAAAGAGGAGTCAGCCGCCACCTCAAAAGGCATGCGGCGGCGCTGGTGACCGTTTTGGGATACACCAGGCAGAACCGGCAACACGGTTGTCGCAAATTGCCCCCATTTTATTGTTATATTATAACAGACACTTACTCGCAACATGCCGGCTACTTTCCAAAAGCGATCTACCGGCCTGCGTGGCAGCGAACTCTAAAGGAGACCAGCAGATGAACATGCAGCGTGTCGTTGACCTGTTATTTGAAGCCCTCATGCTCAATCGTATTCCCCGGTCCGGCTATAGTTTTCTGGGAGCCGGCAAAGAGAGCGTCGCCGAACACAGTTTCAGTACGACCTTCATCGCTTTGGTACTCTCGAAACTGGAACCGGACATCGATGCTGCCCGCCTGATGTCCATGTGTCTCGTGCACGACCTTCCGGAAGCACGCCTCGGCGACTTGAACTATGTTCAGAAACAATATGTCCAGGCAGACGAGGCCCGCGCCGTGGACCACACCGTGGCCGGACTGCCTTTCGGGTCTGAAATTGAGGCCCTCATAACTGAATTCAATGCAGGTGAAACCAGGGAGGCCCGGTTGGCGCGCGATGCCGATCAGCTTTCCCTGCTGTTGCAATTGAAGGCCTTGCGGGACATTGGTTACCGCCCGCCCGACAAGTGGATTCCCCATGTGGAAAAACGAGTCCATACGGTCACCGGGAAAAAAATCATGGCGGCTATCCAGGGAGGCGATCGTGATTCATGGTGGCTGGAACATTATGAGGATAACAATGTTACAAAGCCCTCCGATTAGCAGGGTAATTAAGATAAAACCACTATTTCGGGGAGGGAAATTGAATCAGGCTGATAATTCTGTTGACAGGCAAGGCTATAAAACCTAAATATTGTTCGATATGAGATAACAATGTTACCAACATAAAATAACACAGGAGCATAAGAATGGACTGGGTAATGAAGACGTTGGGCACGGCGGTAGGCAAGAAGCTGCTGATGGCGGTGACGGGTCTTTCGTTTTGCGGATTTCTCGCGGCGCACCTGGCGGGGAACCTGACGCTGTATGGCGGGGCGGACGCGTTCAACAGCTATGCTGAGCACCTGCACAGCCTGGGGCCCCTTTTAACAGTGGCCGAGTTGGGTCTGTTGACGCTGTTCGTGGTGCATGTACTGACCGGGCTGGTGCTTTTTTTACAGAACCTCAAGGCCCGTCCCCAGCGTTACGCGGTGGACCGCAGTGCGGGGGGCCGGACCCTGGGCAGCCGGACCATGCCGTACACCGGTGTGCTGATCCTGTTATTCATCATCTATCATCTGATGAACTTTCATTTCGTGGACAAGAGCGGTACCACGATCTTCGCGATCGTAGCGGGCACGTTTGCCAGCCCGGTGCATATGGTGCTGTATATCGCGGCGATGGTGGTGGTGGCGCTGCACGTAAGCCACGGCTTCTGGAGTCTGTTCCAGACCCTGGGCGCCAACCATCCCAAGTACATGCCGGCGATCAAAATCCTGGGCCTTTTGTTTGCCCTCGTGGTGGGGGTCGGGTTCGGGTTTATCCCCATCTATGTCGGTATGCTTTAAGGCCGGCCCACCCAATCGCATGAACGACCGTCGCCGCACCCTGCCGGCGACCTTGCATACAGGAGGAAGACAATGTCATTAGACGCAAAAATACCCGGCGGACCCTTGGCCGACAAGTGGGATCGGCACAAGTTCGAGCTCAAGCTGGTCAACCCGGCCAACAAACGCAAATACAACATCATTGTGGTGGGCACCGGCCTGGCCGGCGGCAGCGCGGCGGCGAGTCTGGCGGAGCTGGGGTACGACGTGCAGAGTTTCTGCATTCAGGACACGCCGCGGCGGGCGCATTCCATCGCGGCCCAGGGCGGTATCAACGCGTCCAAGAACTACCAAAACGACGGCGACAGCACCTGGCGGCTCTTTTACGACACCGTAAAGGGCGGGGACTTTCGGGCCCGTGAGGCCAATGTCTACCGCCTGGCCCAGGTCAGCGGGAACATTATCGATCAGTGCGTGGCTCAGGGAGTGCCGTTTGCACGCGAGTACGGCGGCACCCTGGCCAACCGCAGCTTCGGCGGCGCCCAAGTATCCCGGACATTCTACGCCCGGGGCCAGACCGGCCAGCAGTTGCTCTTGGGGGCCTACAGCGCTTTGAGCCGGCAGATCGCGGCCGGCAAGGTCACCATGTACCCGCGGCGGGAGATGCTTGACCTGGTGGTGACCGGGGGCAAGGCCCGGGGCATCGTGGTGCGCAACCTGATCACCGGCCAGATCGAAAAGCATGCGGCCGACGCGGTAGTGCTGTGCACAGGCGGCTACGGCAATGTCTTTTTCCTCTCGACCAACGCAATGGCCAGCAATGTGACGGCCGCCTTCCGGGCCCACAAGCGCGGCGCCTTTTTCGCCAACCCGTGCTACACCCAGATCCACCCCACCTGCATCCCGGTTCACGGGACCTACCAGAGCAAGCTGACGCTGATGAGCGAGAGCCTGCGTAACGACGGCCGGGTGTGGGTGCCTAAAGAGGCCGGAGACACACGGCCGCCGCACCAGATCCCCGAATCCGAACGCAGCTATTACCTGGAGGAGAAGTACCCCAGTTTCGGGAACCTGGTCCCCCGGGACGTGGCCTCGCGCAACGCCAAGGAACAATGCGATGCCGGCCGGGGCGTGGGTGAAACCGCACTGGCCGTCTATCTCGATTTTGCGGACGCCATCAAGCGCGACGGCCGCGACGTCATTGCCAAAAAATACGGCAACCTTTTCGAAATGTACGAAAAAATCGTCGCGGACGACCCCTATGAAACCCCCATGATGATCTACCCTGCGGTGCACTACACCATGGGCGGGCTGTGGGTGGACTACAACCTGATGAGCAATCTGGACGGGCTGTTTGTCCTGGGCGAGGCCAACTTTAGCGATCACGGAGCCAACCGTCTGGGGGCCAGCGCCCTGATGCAGGGCCTGGCGGACGGCTATTTCGTGCTGCCCTATACCATCGGCGGGTACCTGGCCGGAGTGACTCCGGGCGAGGTGGGTACGAACGACGCCGCCTTCGATACCATCGCCACCGAGGCCGGGGATCGCATCGAAAAACTGTTGTCCATAGGCGGCAAGCGTACGGTGGACGACTTCCACCGCCAGCTGGGACTGATCATGTGGGACTACTGCGGCATGGCCCGCAACAATGCCGGACTGGAAAAGGCCATCGGCTTGATCCAGGAACTGCGGGGCGAGTTCTGGCAGGATGTCACCGTGCCAGGCTCCGCAGGGGATTTCAACCAGAGCCTGGAGCGAGCCGGACGCGTGGCGGATTTCCTGGAATTCGGCGAACTGATGTGCAAGGACGCCCTGAACCGCCAGGAGTCCTGCGGCGGGCATTTCAACGAGGAGTACCAGACTGAGGAAAACGAAGCCCTGCGGGACGATGAGAATTTCTGCTACGTGGCGGCCTGGGAGCACACCGGGGACGAGAATACCCCGAGCCTGCACAAGGAGCCGCTGGTCTTTGAAAACGTTAAGCTTACCCAAAGGAGTTACAAGTGACGACCAAATCCATCGATATCACCCTGAAAGTCTGGCGGCAGAAAGGTCCCGGGCACAAAGGCCGCCTGGAGACTTACCGGGCCGACAATATCTCCACGGACATGTCGTTTCTGGAAATGCTCGACGTGGTCAACGAACAACTCACCCTGGACGGCCGCGAACCGATCGCCTTCGATCACGACTGCCGCGAGGGCATCTGCGGCCAGTGCGGCTCGGTGGTCAACGGCCGGCCCCACGGACCCGAACAGGGCACCACCTTGTGCCAGCTGCACATGCGCCATTTCAACAACGGGGATACCCTGGTAATCGAACCGTTTCGGGCGCGGGCTTTTAAGGTCGTCAAAGACCTGGCCGTGGATCGCAGTCCGTTGGACAAGATCATCCAGGCCGGTGGGTACGTGTCGGTGAACACGGGCGGGACCCCGGATGCCAACGCGATCCCCATCCCGGCCGAAGTGGCCGAAGAGGCCATGGACGCAGCCGCCTGCATTGGGTGTGGGGCCTGTGTGGCCGCCTGTCCCAACGCGTCGGCCATGCTGTTCATGAGCGCCAAGGTCTCCCAGCTGGCCCTGCTGCCCCAGGGCCGGCCCGAAGCCGCCCAGCGCGCGCTGGCCATGGTCCGCCAGATGGACGCCTGCGGCTTCGGCAATTGTTCCAACGAACGCGAATGCGAGGCCGAATGCCCCAAACAGATCTCCATTACCCACATCGCCCGCCTCAATCGGGAGTTTATCAAGGCCGGGATCGGCTCCAATATTTTTTAGGGGGCTGTTTCGAAATACGGATACACTAGAAACAGCCCATAGATCGGGCGCGAGGCAAACATGAACAGTATGCAGGCTCAGCTGGATAAAGTCACCGAGCTATACCAACGCTTGGAAACGTCCTTTCACTCGGACATCCCCCTCGTGGACCAGTTGATCAAGACGGGGCTGGCCCTGGTCCTTTTCTATGCCGCCTGGCTGATCATCAAGCGCCTGACGCTGACGGCCGAAAAACGGGCCGGACGGTTTGAAGTTTTCAAACAGAATCCCGGCCTTTTCATCGCCATTCAAAAAATACTGCGTTACGCCTTGATCATGGCCGCCGGCACATACCTGATCAAGCTGTATAACATCCTGCTGGTCAAGAACCTCTTTCATGCCCTGGTGGTCATGCTGATTGCCACGCCGGCGAAAGAGTTTCTGGTACTGGCCCTCAAGTACGCCGAGTCCAACATTTCCAAAAAGACCGAAACCCAGGTCGACGACATCGTGTTCGACCTGCTCAACAAGTTTGCCGGGGCCATTGTCTATGTGTCAGCGGCGGTGATCGCCTTGGATATTCTGGGCATTAACGTCATGCCGTTTATCGCCGGCGCGGGTGTGGCCGGGGTGGCCATCGGGTTCGCCGCGAAGGACACGCTTTCCAACCTGATCGCCGGGGTCCTGCTGATTGTCGACCGTCCCTTTGAAATCGGGGACCGGATCGAGGTATGGGACGCCCCGCGCGGCAGCGCCACCTGGGGGGACGTCATCGACATCGGCCTGCGGGCTACGAAAATCCGCACGACGGACAACATTGTCATCGTGATTCCCAACAACAAAATCATGACCCGGGACATCATCAACTACACCCTGATCAGCGACAGCATCCGGGTCCGCATCAATGTCGGCATTGCCTATGATGCCGATGTCCGGAAAGCCAGTGACATCCTGATCGGCCTGGCGAAAGACGTTCCCTGGGCATCTAAAAATCCGCCCCCCAAAGTGGTCGTGCGCAATTTCGGGGACTCGGCGGTCGATCTGCAATTGCGGATCTGGATCGATGACGCCCGGCAGCGTATGAACACCATTTCGACCATTACCGACCGAACAAAAACCGCCTTTGATGAGGCCGGTATCGAAATCCCCTTTCCCAAGCGCGATATCACCGTTACCCATTCAGATACCAATTCACCCGGCTAGGTGTTAACATACCGATCGTTGCCCGCTGACCGGTGCGCGTGCCGGCCGTACAACCGGAAAACCAATTGACCAATAAATCCTCTTGCCTCACAGCTTGGTTTTGTATTACAAATTTTGTTTAATTTTTTAAACCAATCGAGACCAATTTAATGCGTCACCCATCGTCAGCCTATGAAACTGGATATAAACGATATCGCCCGTGGCCTTGATCTGCCCGTCAACACCTTGGATCGCTGGATCCGGCAGGGACGGATACCTGTACAAAAAAGCGGGGCGAACTGGTCATTCGACGTCCAGGTTTTGAAAAAATGGGCGGCGGCCCGCAACCTGCCGTTTACCCTTCCCGGAAACGGGCAGGCCTCCGCCGACGCGGATCCGGCCCTGGAAACCCTTTTGGCGTCCATGCGCCGGGGCGGTGTGCACACCGGCCTTGCCGGCCGGGCCGTCGAAGATATCCTGGCGTCCGTGGCAGCCTGCGTCCCCGGTCTCTCATCCGCTGAAAAGTCGGAATTACACGACACGCTCATCGAACGCGAACTGCTGACATCTACCGGCATGGGCAAAGGCGTGGCTATTCCCCATCCCCGGACACCCTTGCGAACCGGTCTCGCGCAGCCGCTGATCGTCACCTGTTATCCCCAAACACCGGTTGACTATAATGCCATCGACGCCCGACCGGTATTCGTGCTCTTTCTGCTGCTGAGTACTTCAGTGAAGATCCACCTGCATCTTCTGTCAAGGCTGGCCTTTTGCATACGGGACGATGAATTTATCCGTTTTCTGAAAGACAGGCCTCCGGCTGAAGCGCTTTTTACAGAAATCAGCGAGCTTGAACGCAAGCTTGACCAGAGTGAGATCCTGTAGCGGGAATGATGGCCATGAAACTTTCCAAACTGTGGCGCTACCCTTCAAACTGGTCCATCTTCCGATCGGATGACCGCCTGCTGCTCATCCTGATAGCCGTGATTGTCGGCACCTGCAGCAGTCTGGCGGCACTGGCGTTGAACCGCTCGCTCATCGCCATGTTCGAATGGCTGCACCATCTACGCATCTACTGGTGGGCATTTTTACTGCCTGCCGTCGGTGCCGCCCTCTCCTCGATTTTTCTGGAAAAGGTCGTGAATGAGGCCGCCGGGCACGGTGTTCCCGAGGTTATTTACAGCGTTTCCCGCTACGGGGGGCTGCTGCGCCTACGCTCCAGTTTCTCCCGCCTGATTTCAAGCTGTCTTACCATCGGTACCGGGGGCTCAGCCGGCCCCGAAGCACCCGTGGTCATGAGCGGGGCAGCCATCGGCTCGAATATCGCCAAGTTCTTCGCTCTGAATGATCGCCAGCGGGTAACCCTGGTCGGTTGCGGTGCGGCCGGGGCTATTTCCTCGATTTTCAATGCGCCGATTGCCGGCATGGTGTTCACGATCGAGGTCATTCTGGGCGAATGGTCGGCGGTCAATATCATCCCGATTGCCATTGCATCCGTTGCCGGAACAGAACTGAGCCGCCTGCTCCAGGGCAACCAGATCGTGTTCGAACATGTCCAGTTCAATATTGCCTTTATCGATATCATGGCCTGCATCGGCCTGGCAGTCTTGTGCGCCGGGGCCTCGGTCCTGCTCACCCGTTTGCTCAAGGGTATGGGACGCACCGCCGGCCGGGTAAAGGCACCGCTCTGGCTGAAGGCGGCCGGGGGTGGCTGCGTGGTCGGCCTGATCGGCATGCATATGCCGGTTGTACTCGGCGAGGGGTATCATTCAATTCAAGCCATGATCGGCGGGACCTTCTCCACCGGGCTGGCTTTCGTGGCAATCGCGGTCCTTGCCAAAATGGCAGCCACCGCATTTACCCTGGGCTGGGGCGGCTCCGGCGGAATCTTCGCCCCCTGCCTGGTGATCGGCAGCTTGACCGGCCTGGTCTACCACCGGGCCCTACTGACCATCTGGCCGCAGGTCAACTGGGTTGGGGAGGGCTGTTTTGCCCTGCTGGGCATGGCCGGCCTGGTCAGCGGGATCCTGCAGGCACCGCTGACGGCTATCTTCCTGGTGGTTGAAATCTCGGGTGGCTATGAAGTTATTCTGCCGCTTATTCTGGTATCCGCCGTATCCACCACCCTGTGCCATTATCTCGAACCGGCGTCCTTTTACTTAAAAGAACTGGTCGAAAGGGGGCACCTGCTGCGACCGGGTACTGATGCCCGGGTCCTCACCGACCTGAGTGTGGCCGAGCTGCTGGAAACCGACTGTGTCTGTGTCCCGCAGGATATGGTCCTGCGGGACTTCATTCAAATTCTGAAAAGATCGCGCCGGAATCACTTTCCGGTCGAGGATTCGCAAACCGGACAATTTCTGGGAATGGTTCACCTTGATAACCTGCGCCCCCACCTGTTTAATCCGGCGATTTATGATGCCGTTTTTCTGGACCAGGTCATGGACCGGTCCGTCATAACGGCGAATCTTGATGACGATGTGTCCGAGATACTACGCCAGATGGATGTCTACAACCTGTTCTCCATGCCGGTGCTGTCGCATGGAAAGTATGTCGGCATGGTCTCAAAGGCTACGTTTCTTGACAAATATCGGAAAGAACTTATGGTGCAGTCAACCCACTAGAACCTATCTCAAAAAAGTCTTCATGTCGGGCGTAGCTCGCAGAGCGAAGACTGATTGGCCCCAACTTGGCGTTGGGCGCTTGGTTCAAGTCCTCAAAATACTCGCGTATTCTTCCGGAGTGGACCTCGCGGCCGCGTTGATTTTGAACCAAAATTTATTTCTGAGATAGGTTCTAATCAATACGACAACAAGGAGACGTTGATGAACAAGCAGTTATTTCATATCTTCCGGAACACACCGCTCGGTCGGGAGACATTTTTACAGTCGCTTTACTTTTGTAACCAGACCGGCGTCTCTCCGGTTGTCTACATTCCCGAGCACACTAAATTTTTGATGTATTTCGAAAATGATGTTGTCCAAGTCGATCTGGACGAGTCCTACCTGAACAATTCGGCGACAGCTGAAACCCACGCCACGCAGCTGTTGGACGCAGCCGGTATCAAAGCGCGCTATTTAAAGCCCAAACACTTTACGGCATCTACCCTGCCCGATATAAAAACAGATTTTGACTTCATGTGCTGTCCCCGGAGTATCAGTGATCTCTCCTCAAAAATCGGCCTGGGCTATATCGGGCCGCGGGTAAGAAGAATTGTCCAATCCGCGCGATTTCCCGTACTGCTGACCAGCCCGGTATACAAACCCTGGAATAGTATCTCGGTTTTCTTCGGTGGCTCCCAAAATGCGGTGAACGCCTTTCGGCTCGGCCTGCGCGTCGGCCGGGAATCCGGCCACCCCATTGATATCTTTACCCGGATCGAATCAGGCACCGAGGCAGACTATCGTCGGCTGTTGGAAGACGCCGGTCTTGGCCAGGAAGTGGCGGAAAATGTGAGGGCATGGCAATTTTACGATACGGGGCGTTTTGAAGACAATCTATACGAGGTACCGCATGATGCCCTGGTAGTCCTGGGCGCCTATGGGCATGGGTTGATCCGGGATTTTGTTTTTGGCAACAAAATGGAAAGGATTCAGTCCACTATTTCCAACAATATGCTGATTGCGGGACCTAAATATACCGCGACCTTATAAAAAATAGGCGTCCGCCGGCTGGACGCGACACCCGGGCACTGGTGGATGCCTCCGAAGTCCATCTGAATTGATGGCTGGGCTTGGAAGGCCATCCAGGTCAACATCGCGCGGGATAAGAACCTGAAAACAAAAAACCCTGAAGGATAGCTTCTCAACAATCCGGAGATCCCAATGGTCGACGAACATCAACCCCCGGCAATGAGTCAGAAGATATTCAACCTGAATCTTTCCACGGAAACCATCTCGGTCTACCTGATGTGCTGCGGGCTGACCGATGCCGGTTCAACTCTTTCCAGTGCGAATATGCTTGAAATCTGGAATGGCAGTGAAGCCGATCTGGAGGCAGGGCTGCGTACCTTGGAAGAGAAGAAGATAATTAAGAAAATCATCTCCGACCAGGACACCCGGGATATTTTTATCCTTACGAATACGGCCGACTGGGAAGAAGCTTAGAAGCGGTTTCAAAACCTCCCCTTGGACTCAATCTCTCTGTTGGGCATGTAGTTCAAATCCTCAAAATACTGGGAGTATTTACCACGTTAGGCATTGGCTTCGCTGGCACCTCCGGTTTAAACAACACGCCCGCCTTGACCTTGAGCCCAATTGAAGGTTCTGAAACCGCATTTAGGTGCTATCTTGATCGATTCTTAATTTCCCGCTGGACGCCTTTGCGGATACTATCATCATCCAAATCGGTTCGCATGCCCAGGCAGGCGCGAGCCATGGCATGCCAGTTGCTCACATCCACGAGGATGCTGTGAAGATAGGGCCAGGCCCGGCACATATTCGGCTTCACGGCATGAATGCGGCAGGCACCGTCCCGGCAAAAGACGCAATAGCCATCCACCGCCTGAGCCAAAACCGGCCGGTCGCCGGACATCTGGCAATACGTATCTACAAAGCTGCCCGGATCCACTTCCAGGTAAGCGCTAATCGCGATGACATCCTCGGGGGTCACGTACGTGCCGCCGTATCCCTGACAGCAGTCACCGCACAGCTGGCATTCAAACAATATCTTAGGCTCAGTCGACATCTCGCCTGCTTTCCATGGCTCTTTTAAGCGTCACCTGGTCTACGAATTTGAGATCACCGCCTACCGGTACCCCAGATGCTATGCGGGTAACCCGAACAGAACGCTGGGCAAGCTGGCCGGACAGGTAATCCGCGGTGGCTTCGCCCTCAACACTTGTGCTGGTCGCGATCACCACCTCGCCGATTTCTTCGGTCTTGACCCGGGCCAAGAGTTCGCGGACCCTGAGTTTATCGGGGCCGATACCATCCATCGGCGATAAAACACCGCCCAGGATGTGGTAGAGGCCCCTAAATGCCCCTGACTTTTCCAAGGCCACCATATCGGCCGGCTGCTCGACCACGCACAACTGGGTGCTATTCCGGTGTGGATCGCTGCATATCCGGCACAGGGGTCCATCACTCAATGAAAAACACCGGCCACACAATCTGGTTTTTGTCTTGAGATCGCGTATCGCCCCGGCCAGTTGTTCGGCATCCGGCCCGGGCGCGCGCAGGATGTGCAAAGCCAAGCGTTCAGCCGTTTTTTCACCGATCCCCGGCAGCTTGGAAATCTGGCGGATTAGGTTCAATATCGACTCAGGGTAATGCTGCATGATTTAAAGTAATCCCGGAATGTTCATGCCCCCGGTAAGTTTGCCCATCTCGGCCTGGACCATCTCCTGAGATTTGGCAAGGGCATCATTTACCGCCGCCAGCACGAGATCCTGGAGCATTTCCACATCCTCCGGATCGACGACTTCCCGCTCGATCTCTAAGGATACAATCTGCTGTTTACCGTTGGCCACCACCTTGATCATACCGCCACCGGCCGTGGTTTCTACCGTTCTTTCACCAAGCTCGGCCTGCATTTTCATCATCTTGGTTTGTAACTGCTGGGCCTGTTTCATCATCTTGCCCATGCCCTTCATGCCTTTCATGCGTGTTCCCTCCCAAAATTGGTCACAAGCTGTTTATCGTGTTATAAAGCTGTCAGAAGCCGTCTCAACAATGATTTTTGGTTCAAGCTGCAGCGAAGATAAAATCAAACCGAGTGATAGGCGCGTATTGCGATGGTTTGATTTTTATAACCGACATCGCGATTGGATCCCAAGTCGCCATTGCGACGGCTGCTATTCTTTCCCGTTTAGCGATTTCACCTCCACCACCTCACCCTGAAAGATCTCGATCGCGTCCTCTATCAAGGGATGACTCAATACATCCTGTTTGTGTTTATTGTCCAGTTTTTTTTGATCGTTGTTTGCCTGCTGACCGGCGACATCGGCCCTGATGACCACGGTCACCGGCCGACCGAAAAAATCACTGCAGATTTTCTCCAGCCGAACGCCGTTCTCTTTTTTTCTGAGACGGTTGATATTGAAGGGACTACCGGGCACCTCCAGGACGACCTGTGCGTCATTCACCTCCAGCAGTTTGGCATTGGCCAGGGCCCCGCCCAGGGCCGGGTGTTCGCGAGCGATGCTGTCCAGCAGCGGTCTCCAAAGGGACGCCGGGTTTTCGGCATCCGCAGCCGGGCCTTCCAGGGTACCTGTGGCGGGGTTCGCAGCCGGCTTGAAAGCAGTGGTTGGTTCCTTTATCTCAGGAGCACCTGGGGCTGCCGGCGCGGGGGTCTTGGCCGGTGCCGGGGACGCCGGTGCCACCCCGGTTTTTCCAGACGCAAAATCCTCCCGGAGACGTTCCAGCTTTTCGATCAGCGTATCCACCGGCAGGGAAGGCTGCGTCTCAAGTATCCGCAGCAGGACCGTTTCAAAAGCCAGTTTCGGGCTGCCGGCAAACTTGAGCGTGGGAAGCTCGGCGGCCAGGATCTTAAAGACGTGGCTGCAGACCGGCGCCCCTGCTTCCCGGGCCTGCTGGGCCAGGCGCTCGCGTTCATGTTCGGGTGCATCGATCAGGTTTTCACTTCGCTGACCCATGCAGGCCACGATCAGGTTCCGAAAATGTTCGACCAGATCGGTGTAGAGCCTCCGAATGTCAACGCCACGGTTATAAGCGGTGTCCAGGCAGTCGAGCAGGTGGGGCAGATCTCTTTGCAGGATGCCGTCGGCCAGGTCGAACAGCAGCGTACGGTCAACGGCCCCCAACATATCCAGCAATTGCTCATGTTCAACAGGCCCGGACGTACTGGAGATGACCTGATCCAGCAGACTCAGGGCATCGCGCATGCTGCCCCCGGCTTCACGGGCAATGACCCCCAGACTCTCGAGGGACACATCGCGGTCCTCCTGATGACACAGCATTTTCATGTGGGCGATCAAGGCCTGGGCATCGATCCTGCGTAAATCGTGCCGCTGGCAGCGTGAATGGATGGTGATCGGAATCTTGTGCGGCTCCGTCGTCGCAAACAGGAACAATACATGTTCGGGCGGTTCTTCCAGCGTTTTCAACAGCGCGTTGAAGGCCGCCACACTGAGCATGTGAACTTCGTCGATGATATAGATTTTGAACTTGCTGTGGGCGGGCATGTACTTGATGTTCTCGCGCAGTTCCCGCACCTGGTCGACGCTGTTGTTGGAGGCCCCGTCGATTTCAAATACATCCGCGCTGCTGCCGGCGGTGATTTCCGTGCACGCCTGACAGGTATTGCAGGGCGTGGGCCGCGGTCCCTGGATGCAGTTCATGGCTTTGGCCAAAATACGGGCGATGGTTGTCTTGCCGGTGCCACGGGGCCCGGCGAAAAGGATGGCGTGCGCCACCCGGTCGGCCGCAATGGCATTGGTCAGCGTAGTGGTTACATGCGCCTGCTGCACAACCTCCTCAAACGTCTGGGGTCTATATTTTCTGGCCAGCACGAGATAAGACATGGGCTCTAGTTAACATGAACGGATTGATACGGCAAGGCAGTTTGGGGTGGTCACTGCTCCGAAAGGCTTGCCCATGATCCTGCCTGGCCTATGCAAGTTATAGCTGAATACGGCCATCAGCTGTTGGTCGTTAGCCCTTAGCTAATTCATTTAAGAATCAAATAATTCTGCCAAGATTTACCCCCTGGACGACGGTTTAAAACATGAGAGACTTAGAGGCTAAGAACGAATGGCTAAAGGTCAATAGCCAAGCGCTCAATTCAGACAAGATGAGATAAAAGCGATAAAATTAATGCTGTCGGTGGGTCGGGGACCGATGTGGTTACTGGTATGAAATGAAAATGGCGGAGAGAGAGGGATTCGAACCCTCGGTGCCGCTTTAAACGACACACACGATTTCCAGTCGTGCTCCTTCAGCCAGCTCGGACATCTCTCCGCATTTTAAATCTACCCGCATTCAAAGGGTAGGCGTCTGCGGGCGGCCCCTGTATGAATCATCCGGGCGGAAAAATCAAGTAAAATATCACCTGTTTCCGGGGCCGTGCCCATAAATGGCGGAGAGGGCGAGATTCGAACTCGCGGAGGACAAAGCCCTCAGTAGTTTTCGAGACTACCGCCTTCAGCCGCTCGGCCACCTCTCCTGCAAGTTTCGGTTTCTGATAGTATTTTTCCTATTTCATGTCAATGGCGACAGGTCCAAAAATGCAATTTGAACGCTACCCGCAGCCCCGGTAAGTGGAATTTCCGCTAAGCGCCAACGAGCAGTGGGGAATCGTCCCCTATAAGGAATGTTTGTATTTTGGATGCACGCGGCAACCCTGCAAAAGAACCGCAGGAAATGCGCCCGCTGGCCGGGCCAATTTTTTTCTTGCAATATTAAACACTTAAAGTAAAAAAGCGCGCGCCACCTCGGGCGTATAGCAGCCGTCTGCCCGGTAGATCACAAGTGGGGGGTCGACCACCAGCCCCGGCCGGCCGCCTTTTGTTGCGCTGAGCAAAACCAGTCGCGCAGCTTCTTCCCTTTTCGAGTGAACCAGGCGCAGTCGTTTCGGCTCCAGATTGGCGTGCCGCAAATGGTCCATCAAATCGGTTAAACGCTCGGCCGGATATATGCAGCTCAAACGGCCGGCAAGCTGCAGCATACGGGCAGCCGCGTCTGCGAAATCGGCCAGTCGGGCAAAAATTTCATGGCGGGCGCCGGCCTTCCTCCGGTCGGGGTTGATCCGGCCGGATTTGACACGTCGATAGGGCGGATTACAGACTACCTGGTGGACCAGAGCGGGGACTTGCTGAATGTGCAGCTTTTTTATGTCCTGGTGCAAAATACGGATGCGATCTTCCAATCGATTGGCGTGTACGTTTGCCGCGGCTGCCCGGGCCAGTTCGTCCTGTATCTCCACACCGATAAGTTGAACACCGGGATGCCGCGTCGCCAGCATGAGCGCTATGATGCCGCAGCCGGTACCCAGATCGATGATCATCTGGCCGTCTTTACACTGTACGAAGTCCGCCAGCAATATGGCATCGATTGAAAACCGATAACCATCCCGAGGCTGGTTTACCGTCAAGTGACCGCTTAAAAAGGTATCGTCCGTGATGGCTTCCAAGCAAATGCCTCTCTGTCATGATCCCGTCGGCAACCTCAACGGGTCGATCCGCCTTCCGGTTCCAGCGGACCTATTTTAAAGGTGATGTCTTCTACCAGACGCCGCCCGGCGGCGGCATTCACCTTGTCGATCAAATCCTGCTTCACGAACTGCAGCTGATGCAGCCAAACGCTGCTGGACACGTGGACCAGCAATAGTCGTCCTTTGAAGGCCGCCGGCTGTGTATTTTCGGCCATGGCGGTACCAGCCGCAACTTGCCAGATCTCTCCGACCACTGTCAGATCGGTGGCGCTGTCGCGGCGGCAATCGTTCAGGACATCGGGCAGAATGCGGCCGATGGACAGCACTTGGGGTTTATCCGTTTTCTTTTTCTTCATGATCGAAACCTAATCGCCGCAGCAGAAGCTTGTCAAGCGCAATCCGCCTGTTGGTGGGCATCCGGGGGGATATCGACCCATTTTTACTTGACTTGGTAATATCGGTACCTTACATTGTGCCCACACAACAAAATGTGCCCTGCGTGACCGATTCCGCAGGACACCACCTAAATGCAGAGATGTGAAAGGATAATGCATGAGTTGGGATTGGGAAAAACTGAAGGAACAGCAACAGCACCAGCGACCCGGCAGCGGCGGCCCCGGCAATATTCCGCCCCAGGTCGATGACCTGGTAAAACAATTCAAGAACATGAAGATTCCCGGTGGACCACTGATCGCGATTCTTGTGATCTTGGTTATTTTTATCGGGTATTCCATATTCTTCACAATCGAATCTGGTTCTGTGGGCGTGGTTCAGAGGTTTGGAAAATTCGTCCGCATCGCCCAGCCCGGACCCAATTTTAAACTGCCGTTTGGAATAGAAAAAGTGACCAAAGTTCGGCAGGACCGAATTTACAAGGAAGAATTCGGTTTTCGGTCCAGCCGGCAGGACAGCCGGCCCCGATACGCCAACCGGCAGGATACTTCCAGCATTTCACTGATGCTGACTGGAGATCTGAATGTAGCCGTGGTGCCCTGGATCGTGCAGTACCGCATCAATGAACCCTACAACTTCCTGTTCAAAGTCCAAGACGTGCGCAAACTGCTCATCGACCTGGCGGAAGCCAGTATGCGCCTGGTGGTTGGAGACCGGAGCATCAACGAGGTTATCAGCAAGCGCGATGAAATTGCCGTCGAATCCCAACGGGTCTTGCAAATTGAACTCGACAAGGCGGAGACCGGCATCAAGATCGTAACCGTTGAGATGAAAAGAACCAATGTCCCCGGTCCGGTCCAGCCCTCTTTCAACGAGGTCAACCAGGCGACTCAGGAAAAGGAAAAAACCATCTATGAGGCTCGGGAGGACTACAACAAGGCCATCCCGGCCGCCCGTGGTGAAGCCGAACGGACCATCAAAGCCGCCGAAGGTTACGCCTTGGACCGCGTCAACCGAGCCAAAGGCGACGCGGCGCGCTTTACCGAGGTCTACCGGGAATACGCCAAGGCCAAAGATGTGACGAAGCGCCGACTGTACCTGGAGACCATGCGCGACGTACTGCCGCGAATGGGTAATAAGTACATTGTTGACAAAAACCAGAAGAACCTGCTGCCTTTGCTTAACCTCGGAAAACAGGACGGTGTCGTCAAATGAAAATTAAGGTCATTATATTCGTAATTGCCATCCTCGTTATCGGGGCCTATTTTGCCGCCTATACAGTCGATGAAACCGAGCAAGTACTGGTAACCCGTTTCGACAAGGTCAGTCGCACGGCGCTGACTCCCGGCCTGCACTTTAAGATCCCCCTTATCGAGGAAGCCATCTATTACCCCCGTACGTTGCAGGAGTGGGACGGTGATCCGGGCCAGATCCCCACGAAAGATAAAACCTTTATCTGGGTGGATACATTTGCCCGCTGGAAAATCGTAGACCCGGTCATTTTCTTTAAAACCATCGGGTTCGTCGAAAGAGCCCAGAACCGGCTGGACGAAATCATCGACCCGGCCGTACGAAACTTTATCACCTCCAGCCGCCTGATCGATGCGGTGCGCAACAGCAACCGCGAACTGGATACCTTTGAAGATGGCGGCCAGGATGATGATCTGCACGCCACCTTCGACGTTACCACCGGCCGTGAGGTCATCAATAAGGGCATCCTGGTACAGGCCCGGCCGAAGCTAACCAATTTCGGGATTGAGCTTGAAGATGTCAAGATTAAACGGATTAACTACGTAGAGGAAGTCCGCAAGACAGTTTACGACCGTATGATCGCCGAGCGCCGGCAGATCGCCGAAAAGTTCCGCTCAGAAGGCCAGGGTGAAGCGCGAAAGATTCTGGGTCAGAAGGAACGGGATCTAAAACAGATCACCTCCGAGGCATATAAGGTTGCCCAGGAGATCAAAGGTAAGGCCGATGCCGAAGCAACCCGTCTGTATGCCGAGGCTTTCGGCATTGATCCGGAATTCTATTCCTTCATAAAGACCCTGGATATCTACAATGAGGCCCTGGACAAAGAGAGCAGCGTGGTGGTATCCACCGAGTCGGAGCTGTTCAAGTATATCGACGGGTATAAAAAGTAGGCTGGAAATGGTAACAGGCAGGAAAAGCACCGGGAAAGCGCAAGCGTGGTGCGGAAAAGGTGCCTTTCCTGCACATAGAAAAGACGGCGGCTATTTGCCCTTTCTTCTCTGATGACGTGTCCGGGCCAGAAGCTTTTTGTGTTTGTGCTTTCTCATCTTTTTTCTTCGTTTTTTAACTACGCTACCCAACAGATCACCCCCATTCATTATTTATTTGATAAGTTAAAAAAATACTGGTAACACTCTTTTTGTCGGTTTGTCCACTGTTTTTTAACATACAGACCCCAAAAAATCCGTTTGGTGGAGTCGATCCCCTTGCAGCAATTCAAAAGTGAACAACTCGATACCGTCAACAATGCCGTTGCCATGGCGGAAGAACTGGTGAGCAACGCCTATAAAATGTCCGAAAATCAATGGCTGCGACGGCGATATGACGTGAGCACCCTATCGGAACTTGCCCAGGACGAAATCGTCGATGGCCCGTTCGCCCAGGTCATTCGCTTTTCGGGCCGCTTGAAAGGGTCCTCCCTCGGAAGTTCGGCGTACGATTATTACAAGATCTGTCTTCAGGACCACTCGATCCTGGGCGCGCTAAAGCAATCCCCCGACATGCGTCAGTTTCCGCTGGTTCTTTACATCACCACCCATGAACTGATTCACATTGTCCGTTTCAGCAAGTTTCTGCAGAGTTTTGACGCCTCACCGGAGGAGACCCTGGCCGAGGAAAAACGCGTGCACGCCAAAACCCGTAACATCCTCATCCCAGTAAAGGTGGCCGGTTTGACTAAAGTTCTTGAATTTTATGGTAAATGGCACCAGCCCATTGAGGGGATCCGCGAATCGTGAGGTGCTTGACAACCACCGATTCTGGCCTATATTAGCACTAAAAATTATATGTCATATTCAACAGGGGACGATATGCCGATTTACGAATACGAATGCACCGCTTGCGGCCGGATCGAGGAAGCCATCCAGAAATTCTCGGACCGGCCACTTACCAAGTGCAGCCACTGTTCCGGGAAACTGCACCGACTCATCTCCCAAAGTGCTTTCCATCTGAAAGGGTCCGGTTGGTATGCCGATGGCTATGGGGATAAACCACACAAAAAATCCAAAACATCTCAGGGTGATAAACCGGCCGCGGACACTGGCGACAAACCCGCTAAATCGTCACCATCTAAAAAGCAGAAAACCGATTGATCCGGTTCCGTTGAAGTACTGAAAAAAAACTATTCCGGATCTTTACAAATCGGAAACTGTGATTATTATTTCGAAAAATAATGAAACCGGTACACGCGCAGTGCGAGAAGGACAGCCGGTAACAACCATTTTAACAAGGCGGAGCAAGCAGCCAGGGTCGTCTGGATAGCCGATTCCAGGCCTTTGTCCGTCTAAAAAAGTTTAAAACACACACTAAAAAGGAGAATCTGAACCATGAAACTGAGACCATTACATGATCGCATTTTGGTAGAACGTGTGGAAGAAGCTGAAAAGACCAAAGGCGGGATTATCATTCCCGATTCAGCCAAAGAAAAGCCGGCTGAAGGTAAAGTGATCTCTGTCGGCAAGGGCCGCATCGGCGACGACGGCAAGCCGGTCAAGCTGGAGGTTAAAAAGGGCGACCGCATTCTTTTCGGCAAATACGGCGGTACCGAAGTGAAGATCGATGGTGAAGAGTACCTGATCATGCGTGAAGATGACGTTCTCGGCGTAATCGAATAATATTTTTATAATTCAGTATACGGAGGAAACACCAAAATGGCTAAACAGATCAAATTCGACATGAAAGCGCGCGAGGCGATGCTCGCCGGCGTTCAGGCTCTCGCCGACGCGGTTGTAGTGACTCTCGGTCCCAAGGGCAGAAACGTAGTGATCGACAAATCCTGGGGTTCCCCCACGGTCACTAAAGACGGCGTCACCGTCGCCAAGGAAATCGAACTGGAAGACAAGTTTGAAAATATGGGCGCCCAGATGGTCAAGGAAGTCGCCAGCAAAACCAGTGACATGGCTGGTGACGGTACCACCACGGCTACCGTACTGGCACGCTCCATCTATGAAGAGGGCCAGAAACTCGTTGCGGCCGGGAACAACCCCATGGCCATCAAACGTGGTATCGACAAGGCTGTTGAAGTGGCTGTCAAGGAATTGCACGAACTCTCCAAACCGACCAAGGACCAGCGTGAGATTGCCCAGGTCGGCACAATTTCCGCCAACAACGACAGCACCATTGGCAACATTATTGCGGAAGCCATGAACAAGGTCGGTAAGGAAGGCGTCATCACCGTTGAAGAAGCCAAGGGCATGGAGACCACCCTCGACGTGGTCGAAGGGATGCAGTTTGACCGCGGTTACCTCTCGCCCTATTTCGTAACCGATTCCGAAAAAATGGTTGCCTCCCTGGAAGAGCCTTACATCCTCATCAACGAAAAGAAAATCAGCAACATGAAAGACCTCCTTCCGGTTCTCGAGCAAGTTGCCAAAATGGGCAAACCGCTCCTGATCGTCGCTGAAGACGTTGACGGTGAAGCGCTGGCTACCCTGGTGGTCAATAAACTGCGCGGCACCCTGAACGTGGCTGCCGTAAAGGCCCCGGGTTTTGGTGATCGCCGCAAGGCCATGCTCGAGGATATCGCCATTCTGACGGGTGGTCAGGTCGTTTCCGAAGACCTCGGTATCAAGCTGGAAAACCTGACCCTGCAGGATCTTGGTAAAGCCAAACGCGTGACCATCGACAAAGACAACTCCACGATCGTGGACGGCGCTGGTTCCCGGGCAGCTCTCGAAGGCCGCGTCAAACAGATTCGGGCCCAGATCGAAGAGACCTCTTCCGACTATGACCGTGAAAAACTGCAGGAACGGCTGGCCAAACTGATCGGCGGCGTGGCCGTCATTAACGTCGGCGCTGCCACCGAAACCGAGATGAAAGAGAAGAAAGCCCGCGTGGAAGATGCCCTGAACGCGACCCGGGCCGCAGTTGAGGAGGGTATTGTCCCCGGCGGCGGTGTTGCCCTGGTACGCTGCATCGAAGCCCTTGATAAAATCAAGATCAAGGCTGATCAGAAGCTGGGTGTCAAAGTCGTTATCCGCGCCATCGAAGAACCGCTGCGTCAGATCGCCAACAACGCTGGTTTTGAAGGCTCCGTGGTCATCGATAAAGTCAAGACCGCCAAAGGCGCTGAAGGCTATAACGCGGATACCAACAAGTACGAAAACCTGATCGAAGCCGGTGTCATCGACCCGACCAAAGTGGTTCGCTATGCCCTCCAGAACGCGGGCAGCGTGGCCTCCCTGATGCTGACCACCGAAGCCATGGTCGCCGATAAGCCTGAGGAAAAAGAGGCCGCTATGCCGGCTATGCCTCCGGGCGGCGGTATGGGCGGTATGGGCGGCATGGGCGGTATGATGTAAACCGCACCGGAAACATTTCGGCCATTTAAACCATGGAACCCCCCGTGCACCAGCACGGGGGGTTTTTTATGCGGCCATCTATTATTGGGCACTCAGCATCTTGCGGGCCTTCTCAAAATTCTGCCGGGCCTCGGCATAGTCCGGATCAACTTTCAGAGCGGCCTCGAAATGGTCTATCGCCTCATCCAGCTGGTTTTGGCGCGCCAGCGCGCTGCCCAGATTGTTGTAGGCTGCGGCATCCCGTCCCCGGCTCTTTAAGATGGCCATCTGAAAAGCTTCAACCGCTTCATCCAATCTTTCCTGATTGATGAGTGCCACGCCCAGATAGCGGTGCAGAATCGCGGAATCCGGTAACAAACGTACCGCATTCCGGAAATGACCCTCGGCCGAAGCTGACTCTCCGCGATTGAGAAGAATGAGGCCGAATTTCACGTGGCCATCAACCTTTTTAGGCTCAATTTCAATCCACCTGGCAAGGACGGGTGCAGCTTCATCGTATCGTTTCTTTCCATATAGCATTTGGCCAAGCCATTGGTAATGGCTTGCAACTTCAGGAGACAGGACAATGGCCTGACGATATGCAGCGATGGCTTCCGTCTCCTGTTTCTCAGCTTGGTAAACGACGCCCAGCAGGCCGTACAATTCACCACACTGCGGCATCACCACCAGTCCCTTTTTAATGGTTTTTTTCGCTTCAGTATATCGTTTCTGGTTTATGCGTACGACTGCCTGATGGTAAAGGTTAAGGGTTGAATGAGGGAACACTGCGTCTATTCTTGCAAACAGGTTTTCAGCTTTCTCATAAACATAATCCTCCTGCCGGACATAGGCACGACTGAGCGAACGGAGTATGGCGCCGCGATTGGGGTTATGTCCCAAGGCCTTTTCGCCATATAAAACGGCTTTTGGATAATCCCCAGACATAAATGATATTAAATGTTTCCGGTAGAGATGATCGGCCTGCGACCAATGATAAGAAATGTATCCCCAGGCAAAAATAACAACGCCCAAAACACAGGCCACAACCAGAGCAGATTTCCGGGCCAGGGTCCTGCCAACCGGGACTTGACCATCCGGATCCGCCGCCAGGTCGGCTATTTTGAAGAACAATCCCAGGTAGACGGCCAGCAAAAACGGCGGCAGGGCCCGGTTGAAGGGAAAACTAAAGAAAGCATTGATGGCCAAGCCGGCTATCGCGGCCAGGCAAATCAGGGCGGGTGGAATCCAGCGGGAGCTGCCAGGACCGCGAATCAAGGCAACCGCATGCCGGGCAATTAAAAACCATAACCAAACAAACACCAGCAAGACCGGCAGACCCAACTCGGCATACATCTGCAGGTAGTCATTGTGTGCTCTCTGGGTGTGCAAGTTCAGGCGATGGTGACTTTTGTCGGGAGTCGTCGGATAGTGTACCTGAATATTGCGGATGCCCACACCGAAGAGTGGGTGCTGGGCGATGATTGACAGGGTGTTTTTCCATAGAACCACCCGGTGGCGGCCCGAACTCAGGTCCAGGTTGTCGCCAATTTTTCGATCAACCGCCTGCGGGGCCTTGCCAGTCGCCGGGGCCAGTGAGTTGGGTCCCAGCTGTATACCGACCACCAGGATCACCAAGGCCGTCACCAGCGCCAGAAGCCGATTTTTATCAAAGGCCGGCCCCATATCGGATTTGTGCCAATAGAGCCACACCCCGCTTATAATCAATACTGTTTCCACGAGCGCCCCAAGCCAGGCAGCCCGGCTGTGGGTGTAGAAAAGAAATAGGGCCACCAAGGCCGTCACCAGGGCGTAAAGCCAGGTCAGCTTCCGGCTGGGCGAAGTGGCGGCCAATACGAAGCCGACCGGAAAGGCCAGTACCATCACCTGGGCGGCCATGTTTTTGTTATTGTAGATAGCGGCCGGAACAACCTGCTGGGGTACCCAGTCCAAACCGTAAAGGTATTGCCCGATACCGAGCATTGCCGCCAGCGCGGTAGCGGCCATCACAACCTGGAGCGTCCGTTCGATAAATTTACGCTGCGTGTGCAGGTTAAAGACGATCAGGTAAAACAGGCCACATGCCGCCCAGTGGATCCATTGGCTGAACGCACCGTACCGATAGGTCGACCAGGCCAGGGATATTAGCGCCCAGGCAATCAACAACGCCAGGGGACGCGATGCCGGACCACCTACGGCATCAAAAGTTGACTGTCGGCTTTGCCGCAAAAGCCACAGGGTTGGAATCAAAAGCGCGCCGGCCTGGATCAGCAGGCTCCGGGGTATATTTTCGAAATCGTAAAAAGCGGTCGAAAAAATTAGCGGGCTGAAAAATACGACCAGTAAAAAACCGATATATAAGGTGTTGGATGGGTGATCCGGTCCTGAGCGGTTAGGCGACGTTTTGTCGTTTTCCAGTTGGGCGGCAACCAGTGCCAGGGGAATTTTAAGGTGGGCGGCCATCTGGGCCGGCTCCAGCTTGCCGGCATTGCGCCGGATATACTTGAGCTTTTTTTTTGAAAGCCGCGTCGCCATGGTAAAAGAGGTGTGTCTGAGTCGAGCGTAAACTGTTTACCGCCGGAACGTCTACCGTTCGTCTTTGGGTCAGTGCGCCCGAGCATAAGGAGACGGAATTGGCTTGTCAAGCTTAAACCCGGTGTAAAAAGGCTGTCACGGCACGCGGAAATATGTTCACCCAACCTGGTGCGGTTGCCATAATAAACAGCGTCGGCTTAAAAGGGAAGATCGTCTTAATCATTGAAACTCTTGACAAAACGCAGCTATCCAGAGTATTAGATTCTAAACTGACCGTTTTTCATATCAACGCTAAAAAAATTGGGGCCCATGATGAAACAGACACCTAATTTAAGATCTGTTGAAAAAAGCTTGTCCCTCCGGACGAATTATACCGGGCAGACTCTGGTGCCGGCTATGCTGGCGGTCGTCTTCTTGACCGTTGCCGTTGTATTCCCACTTGCAGGTGCCTCCGCCCAGGAAAGTGAGACCGTGGAACATGGGGCCAGCTTTTACTATACTATAAAAAAGGGGGATACCCTGTGGGATCTGTCCCAACGCTTTGCGGATTCGCCTTGGCTTTGGCCGGACTTATGGCAAAGAAACGGACAGATCGCCAACCCCCACCGTATTTTCCCAGGTGAGCGCATCCGGATCTATCACAAAGATTGGATAGAAAGAATGCGCCAGCAACCAGAACCCGAGCAGGAACCCGAGCCAGTAGAGGTGGCGCAGGCCCCGGAACCGGAAGAGGAGCCCACAGAAATCATCGATTACCCGGCAATCGATAGTGTCGGTTTTATTCGACAATACAAAGCGGGCTCTTACGGAAAAATATTCAAAGTCGAGGATGATAAATGGCTTATCAGCCAGGGCGATTTGGTTTACATCACCCCGGAAGCGGGTGAACTTGAAATAGGCTCCTACTACACCATCTTCAGGACGCTGGACCCCTTGCGTGACAAAAAAACCAAAGCCATGATCGGCTACCAGCACTATTTGTTGGGGATCGTGGAAATTACCGACATTCGCGAGGATTTCGCCCTGGGTGAAATCTTCAGATCGTATGAGACCATTAAAGTCGGCGACCAGTTGATGAACTATATCCCTGATGATCCGCAAATTGGTCTGACGGAAAGCGTTAAGGGGCTGCAAGGTAAAATCATCGCTGCCCGGGAGGGGGAAAAGCTGATCGGAGACCACATGCTGGTTTTCCTGGACAAAGGCAGCGACGATGGAATGGCCCGCGGGCAGCGCTACCTGGTCTATGAAGAGCGCACCGGGAAAGTCAGTGCCAAAAGCAAAAAAGTTTTAAATCTGCCCCCAATGGACTTCGGAACCCTGCTGATTCTGCATGTTGAGGACACCACGGCAACTGCCCTGGTAACGACTTCAGACAAGAATATAACACCTGGGGATTCCTTTCGCGCCCCCTAAGCGCCTTTTATACACCAAAACAGCAACGGCGTTGAATCCAAACGATTCAACGCCGTTTTCTATTTATCAATTAAATCCTGCTTTGCAACACCTTCTGTTTTAAACTGGAAGTGGTCTTAGGGCCCTCCAGCTGCTTATAGGTATAGACTATCGCCGATATTCACGTCGGAGGGAAAAAATTTGATTTCGAGAACTTAATCGTGCTGCCACCATCGGCATTGTGTCAGAAGGCAATGTTTGGGTAGCGATTAGAAGCTATCTTAAAAGTGGATTTTGGTTCAAGGTCAAGGCAGCCGTGAAAATCATACCGGAGGCGCCAGCGAAGCCAATGCCTAACGTGTTAAATACATGCAGTATTTCGAGGATTTGATTTTCACGACTAACGCCGAGATTGGACCAAAAGCCGTTTTTAAGGTAGCTTCTAGAGGCTATCTCAAAAATAGGATTTTGGTTCAAGGTCAAGGCGGCCGCGAGGTTTCAACCGGAGGAATACTCGAGTATTTCGAGGATAGCGCTTCGCTTCACTCCGTGCCGAAACCGAGCGCCCAACGCGGAGATTGGGCCAAAAGACATTTTTGAGATAGCCTCTATATGGTTTCCCACGTAACCCGTTGCACATCCTGATAGGTCGTAATGCCCTCGAGCATTTTGGCGATGGCACTTTCGCGCAGGGTCGTCATCCCCTCCTGGATCGCTTGATCGCGGATTTGCTGAATATCGGCGGTGGCGGTAGTTAACGTGCGCAGGGCCTCAGTATACGGGATAATCTCGTAGATCCCGGTTCTACCGCGATATCCGGTATTGCGGCACTGGGGGCACCCCATCCCCCGGCGCAGATCCAACTCATCATCCGTCCCCACCTCCAGTCCCTGCAATCTGAGTTCACTGCCCATGATCTTGAACGGCTCCATACAGTAGCTGCAGATGGTCCGCACCAGTCGCTGGGCCTGAATACCTGCCAGGGTGGCCTGGATTAAAAACGGCGGCACCCCCAGATCCAACAGGCGGGTGATCGCCGTCGGAGCGTCGTTGGTATGCAGGGTGGAAAGCACCAAATGACCGGTAAGCGCGGCCTGGATGGCATTTTGGGCGGTTTCTAGATCACGCATCTCCCCCACCATGATAATATCCGGGTCCTGTCGGAGGATGGTCCGTAAGATCGTGTCAAAGGTAACGCCGGCCGCCGGCATAATTCCGATCTGGTTGAAATCCTCATGTATCATCTCAATGGGATCTTCCACCGTAATCACATTGTTCTGGGGGGTCGACAACTGCCGCAACGTCGAATAGAGCGTTGTGGATTTGCCGCTGCCGGTGGGCCCACACACCAGGACAATGCCATGGGGCAAATTGATAAAACTATGGTAGCGCTCCCTATCCTCTTCGGTGAAACCCAAACCGGGCAAATCCTGAAACAACACCTCGGGATCCATAACCCGCATGACCACTTTTTCACCAAAAGCAGTCGGTACAATCGAGATACGGATCTCGATTTCCGCATCGCCCCGATCGGTCTTGATGCGGCCGTCCTGGGGTTTGCGTTTTTCGGCCATATTGAGGGCGCTTAAGGCCTTGATCCGGGTCACCACGGCGTTGTGAACCTTGCGGGGAACCTTGTAGACCGTATGAAAACACCATCGATGCGCATGCGCACCCGGGTTTCCTCTCTTTTGGGTTCGATGTGAATATCGCTGGCCCGCTGGTCGAACGCGTACAGAAAAACATGGTTGACAGCATTGACGATGTGCTGGTCATTGGATGTAAAATCGCCATCTTTGGTTATCTGGACGTATTGTTCCAGGTTACCGAGATCAGCGGTTGCGCCAAAAAGGTCTTCGGCAGCCGCGATGGATCGTTTGAATCCGAAAAATTCGTCGATCAGCTTGATAATATCCCCTTTGGAACTGATCACGATGGCGATTTGCATGTTGGTCACCCGGGTGATGTCCTCCATGACCTCCGTGTTGAACGGATCCGGGGTGGCAATCGTGAGGGTGCCTTCCGCGATGTGTATAGGCAATACCAGATGCTTCAGGGCAAAATTACGCGGTATGGTGGTCGTAACCAGATTCAGGTTGAGTTTCAGAGGATCAATTTTCTTGTACGGGTGGCCCCATTTTTGGGCCAGCGTCTGAAAGATGATATCTTCATCCAGAACCCGGGTCTCGTGGTCCGCCCGGACAAGATTCATGGCAACAATAACATCCACACTGGTAATCGGATTGACAATCTCGCGGGTACGGTCACTCCCTTTTTGCTTTGCGCGCTGCTCTTCCAGCTTGGCCCGGATGCGTTCTTCCTGGCCAATGATGGACTTGGCCTGGCCGCGTTTTATCAGTCCCTTTTTTAAAAGGCTCTTACAGATGGATTTAATATCGAACGGATCGGTTTTGTCAGCCAGCATCCTCAATGGTTACTCTCTTTGTTTGGGTTACGTGACAATTGGGCGGTACCCTTATTACCACGCAATAATAAGAAATTGCGGCCAATGTTGTCAATCCTGAAATACCTCGGTTGCCATCCGGCACCTTTGCGGGTCATCACGGTCAGACCTGGCAAGCGCACACCACCGGGCTTAGTCCGGCCCATAGCCCACTCAAGTGATCGGTGACAACCATCCGCAGCGCATGGCACCAGCCTTCGCTTTCAAGCACTCAAAAACCACTGAACCCGAAGCAGCCAAGCTGTTTCGGGTTCATCCGCGCTTTTCCCGTCGGGATCGTTTAAGCGTAGGGGGGCATGGGGTCCGGGCCGTCTCTATTTGCTACTGGGTTTTGCCTGTCTTTGCTTGGCCTCATACGCTTTCACCGCCTCTTCGTAGGCCTGTCGGCGGGACCTGTACTCGTCAGCACTCTGGTTGTATTGGGTGATCAATTCCTGGTGCTGGGCAAATTTCTGGCGTGTATCAACCTTCTCTTTTGAGGCGTCCAGTTTCTTTTTCCTCTCCATCATGGTCTTGTATAGGTCAGCCAACTCCGCCCGCTTCTTCTCGAGGGTCTCATAACTGTCAATGCCTTTGTAGTCGCCTTTGATCTTTTCCTGTTTGGCTTTTTCTGCCGCGGCCTCTTCCTCCTTGGCCTTGGCCTGGGCTGCCTGCTGACGCTTTTCTTTCCGCTGGGCGGGCGTCAGGTAATCGTCAGGTTCGCGGACTTGCTTGACTTTCCTTCGCTTTTCGACGGGCTCGTCGGCCGTCATGGAGTCCGTGTAGTGCCAGACGCCGTTTTCATCCTGGTACTTATACCAGCCGGCTGAGCAGAGAATCGGGGTCAGCAGCCAGAAACCCACTACGATCCAAACCCATCGTCGCATGATCAATCCTCCGTTATGAAAAGGTGTAATGTCTTATATCATAATCCTTGTTTTCGCACCAGCCTTGGGCTAGGCCCTCACAACATAAACCTATTGCGTCGTCACCCGTTTCTGGGCAGCGGATTTCTTATTACAGGTGCGCGGGTTTTTACACGGCTTATTAGCGTTTCGGGGAATATTCTTAGGACGATTTTGGCGCTGCACCTCTTTTTCAATCTGGTCTTTGAGAACACTCGCCCTGCTTTCATATTTGTAGTGCCGTTTTTCAAATTTTTCAATCCGTTCATTCAGGGCTTTGAGGTCACGTCGATATTTTTTTGCATCTGCAGGCGTCTGGATATGCTGAGCCTGACGGGCCACTGTCATTTTATCATTCAACAATTCCCTATGCAACCTGTCCAGATCATCCCTTTCCCGGAGCAGCCAGGCCGCTTCGTTGTGGGGCTTACTTTTTGGTTTCCCGGCGGTTTGCTGAACGGACTGCTTGCCCTTACCCCCTGGCTGACCTGTTTTTTGCACGGGTTGCGATACCGGTTGGGTCTCTTTATATTTCTTCAGCTTCGGGCGCTGGTGTTCCGGCACCTCTGAGAGGTCATCGGTAAAACGCAGCACGCCGTTTTTGTCCCGGTAGCGATAATAGTCCGCGAATGTGTAAGATACCGCCAGAAACCCGATGAGTAAAACCAAGAGCGCATAGCGGGCGATTTTCATGGTTTTCCTCCGGCCCTATTCTGCGATCCACATCACATCAATCTGGGCATTATCATTCAATGTAAAACCCACATACGTCCCGATCTGAAATTCAGTCAGGAATACCGGCGAGCCTTCGTACTTGCGGTACAACCGGACATCCGATGCCAGTTTCCAGGCGGAATCATTGATGACCACGACCCCTTCATTCCTGAATCCTTTGATTAGGCCCACCCGCATACCAGGGATCCCTGGCCGCTTGTTAAACATCTCCGGCAAATTTTCTGGCAACGGCGTTATCGGCGGAACCGTCATACTTTCCGCGGCTACGGCACTGCTCAGCGGTAGCACTAACAAAGCCAGAATATAGGGTAGAATCAGACTTTTTCTGATCAACATGAATTGCATTTTTATCACCTTATGCTCCTTGAAGTATCGCTCCGGTTCACCGGCCCGCAGGATACCCCGCCGGCCGGTGAAGTCGCCATTAATTCTCAATCAACCACCAGTAGAACAAGCCTTTCTCTTCACCCTCCTCGATCAGGTTGATGATGCCGCCGGCGGCCGTACTCATCAGCTTCAATTCGGTCTCAGGACCAACGTCAAGGATGGTCGGGGTGTAGACCATGGTCGGGTACCAGATGGCCGTAGGCGCCACAAAAATCCAATCGTCCGGATCATCAGGATCAGGATCCCCGACGAGGCCGGGCTTTTTGATCTTCACCAGGTCTTTGTCATCGATCACGCCATCCGCGTTGATATCGAGCTGGGCCGTGGTCACCCGGCCGCCCGTGCAGGCATCCATCTCGTGCAGGTAGGACTCGCCCCCGGCCGAGCACGGCGAGGTGTTCGGCAGGCTCGAGATGATGATCGCCTTGTTGGACCGCAGGATCACATCCCGTACGGCCCGCTCCTTGCGTTCCGGAAGATCAAAGTACCACCCCATATTGGTCAGCGTGGGCGTGGTGGTATCGTTGGATGGATCATCCCCCGTACCGATACTATCCGTATCCGCGGTGAGGTTATAGACAATCGTGTTGTCCGTCAGGATCCGCAGTACATTCCCACTCACCACCACATCAGTCAACACTTCCTGTTTGAGTAGCGAGGCATTGCTGGAGAGGTTGCTGAGCTGGGTGGCAGAACCGCGTTCAAAGGAACCGATGTACTCGTCATCGTCGACATCATCCCCGTAATCCCAGATGCCGTAGAGCGTCTGGGTCAGACGGCTGCTGAAGTCGGTTTGACCGAGGTACTTGCCGGTACCGAAGACCACAAAGTAGCCGGGGGAGTTCGGATCGCACGGCAGCATAACATCGGGCGTGCCGGTGATGGGCTGCTCGTTGCCGCTGGCATCCTTGGCCTGGAACACCGGCTTGGGCATGCCGCCGCCGGTCTTGTAGGCCACATCCCAGTCGTTGATGCTGTTGCCGGTCAGATCGAACTTCCACATGTTGCCGTTCAGGTCGCCAACGTAGGCGTAATCCACCACGGCATCGGCATCCACGTCGATCAGCTGGGGTGTCGACAGGCCGTTACAGTTGCCATTGGCACTGGTGCCGTCACCATAGGTACCATGCTGGGTGTCGATCTTCTTCAGCAGCGTTCCGGTGGCCGCATCCAGGACGTAAAGCACGGCGTTGCGGGCCGGACTGTTGTAGCCGTTGCCGAAGATCACCACATAGCCGATCTTGGAATTGACCAGGAAGGCCCGGCTGAAGGAGTATCCCATGTGCTGGTCAGGTGTCACCCGACCCGTCCCGGAGGTGTAGACTCCGTCACCGGTACTGTTGCTGCCGTCATCCAGGTGCAGGCTGAAGGTGGTGGCCGTCACGTTGTCGATCTTCCAGACGCCGTTGGCGGCCAAATTGCCTTCGACCCCTTCGATGGCCACAAAATCACCGGTCGTGAACCCATGGTTGGTGGTCGTGGTCACCACAATGGGCGTGGCATTGGTCGCGGTGGAAATGTAAAGGTCATTCGCGGGGAATTCCCACTTGACCGCACTGGCCAGGGCCGTTTCGCTGGTGATGTCCTTGGGATCGGTGACATCCAGCGCGTAGTAGCCGCGGCCGCCTTTGCCCAGGCCGCCCACCAGGAAGGTGCGCGGTTCGATCTCACCGACCTGGTCAACACCGTCGACACCGTCATTGTCGACACCGTCGCCCACGCCGGCCGTGGCTACCGGTATGGTCAGGCTGCCTATGTAAGGAGACAGGTCCACATAGTAGCGGTGGTCATAGCCCACCTGCGTGAGATCCTTGAGGTTGGCGACGACATGCCGCGGCACATAGGCAAACTGCTCCTGCCCGTTCGACGCGTCGATGGCATGCAGCATGCCGTCGTTGCCGCCCGCATAGATGGTGTCGTGGTAGGTCCCGCCATGCAGGTACCGCTGGAAGACCGGGGAAGAGTGGACAATGTCGCCCAGTTTGGAGCTGCGCACGGTAATCCCGTCGGCAAGCGTCACGGTCCGGTTGCGGTAGCCGCCGCCGTTGCGAACCTCCTCGGCATCATTCCCGCGCAGGTATTCGATCATCTCGGTCGCCTTGGCATCATCCGGGTCAATCAGGTTGAACAGGGCATCATTCGCCGCTGCAAAGCGGAACGGGATACCCGCCGTGCCGTTGAAGGTGGCGATGATCCGGCCCGTATCCCAGTTCTGCGCGGCGAGCTGCTCTTCGGCGGACCAGTCCGGGTTGTCGCGCTGCACTTCACCGGTGGTAAGATTGATGGGAAAGGCCTTCACATCACCGGTCCAGCCGTCGGTGGAGTAGATGGACTGGTAGACCACCGATCCGGTATCCAACTCCTCGCCGTTGATGGTGACCGCCGCACCGGAACCGATCCGGGAAATGACGTCGCGCACCACTTCCTTGACCTTGTTGACCAATTCGCCGGGGTTGTCGGCCGAGAGGTATTGGCCGCGACCATTGACCGCCGCATGGTAGACGTCATCAATTCGCTTCAGTCCTCTGTCCGTAGTCCAAGTGATGGGATCGGGCCAGGTTGGATATACCCGCAAGGCCGGATTCAGGTTGTAGAGGTCGTAATCCGACGGGGTCAGTGTTCCCCGGACCCCGAAAGAAACACCGTAGGTCACCATATGTTGCCAGGTGGCCTTATCGTAGAAGTTGGTCGGCACCTCGTTGGCAATGCTGGGAGCCAGATCGTTCTCGTAAAAGTACATGGCCACGTCAGCCAGCGTGTTGGAATAATTATCCTCATAGGGCTGGCCTTCGTTGTCATCAGCATTCCCGGCGGCATTGGAATAACTGCCATTCCAGGCACCGTCAGTAAATATCAGGGCAAAATTCTGCTGGCAGGCACCGCCGGTATCCGTGGACAGCGGCGAAGTCTCCAACGAAGCTTCCAGGTCGGCGCTGGTCTCGGTCGTGTGGAAATAGAGGCCCACCATTTCCAAGCCTTCCCTGAGCGGGGTACCCCGTGGATTTTGCCTGAAATTTTTCAGAGCATTCAAAAGGGTGGTGGTACTGTCAGCCTGGCCAGGCACCTTCATGGGCAGGACCGGCTGGACGCCGTCGCCGTTAATGGTCCGGTAGCCCAGGTTGACGCCCTGGAACTCGGGCAGCACCTGGGTCAGGGCCGCAATCGTCGTCAACCAGCGTTTGCGGTAGAAAGAGAACCAGTTGGCAAAATTTTGCAGGTCGTCGGCATACGAGCGTGTTTTGAGTCCGGCCGGCACATTGGCAATGTCCACCAGGGTCAGTTCACCGTCATCAACGATCTGATCGTTGTCAGCGTCGTCAAACAGGTAGAATTCCCGTTGGTCGAATGCATTGTTGCTGTCGGAGTCAGCAAAGTTGACCAGGTACTGGTCCTCACCGGCATCGACTACACCGTCACTGTCTGCATCAACCCAGGTATGATAGTGCGCATCGGTAATATCGGCAGTGAACGTAGAGGCACCCCCGCCGCCGGCAGTAACGAAACGAATAGCATCCGCGTCGGTGTAGGTGTTTGTGCTCTGGTTCTGGACGCGTGATACGAACACCTCGATCGGGGTTCCGGCCGTAAGGCTTACAGCAGACCAGAGGGTCTTCCAGCCGCCGGTATCCTGGTTGGCATGCGTAGTGCCATTACTGGCTCCATGTGAGTAGTCATACCGCGCATTGGTATCCAGCGAGTAGGTGCTGGTCGTGTACATCGAGATATCATAGTTCCCGCTTACCGTGGGCGTCCAGGTATACCTGATCGTACTGGTAGTGTTGCCGGATGTCCATTTATCGTCCCCGTTGTACCCACCCGGCGTACCGCCATCATAATTCCAGGTTCCGGATACCGTAACAGCATTTTCCTCGTCAAGGGTAATATCTATGATGGTGCCGCCTCCGCCGGAACCGGCCGAATTGGCGTTGACCGAATAAAGCGTGTCGTTCAGATCAACGGTGATGCTGTTATCCATGGGATGCGCCCGGGGCGCGTTGAGGTTGGCATTTGCCTCACCGAACCAGGGGATATACTCATAATTCGGGTTGTAGTACATGACGTTATAGCGATAAAAACGGGCCAGATAGCGCCGCATGTCGGTAGCGCCGGTCAGAGGCGGATAATCCCAGGTACTGTAGAGGTTGTCATTGTTATTGAAGAGGTAATAGTAATCATCACCGCCAATCCAGAACGCGCCGTTGTTTGTGTTCTCACCGTTTGCTATGGCCAGGTCCGTGTCGACCAGCATCTCCCAGTCCATGCTGCCCGAGTCGTCGATGACCAGCATGATGTTGGGCGGATCGCCCTGGAGCTGAGTATCCAGCGGCTTGTCGGCCAGAACGATACACTCGCCCTGGGGCGGACAGGCCAGGTCACCGTCAAACCAATCCTGGTCGATGCTGTCCCCGCAGATTTCCGCCGCGCCGGGGTTCACGGCTGCATTGCTATCGTCGCAGTCGCCCTCGAGCACGGTCCAGCCGTCGCTATCGTTGTCGGGATCGGAAACATTCGGGGTGACCGTAATGGTGGTCGAGGCCGTGGCCAGGCTGCCGTCACTGTCTTCTACCGTCAGGGTTACGGTATAGGTCCCCACTGCCGTGTACTCGTGGGTGTGGGTCGTGTCACCGGTGGTGCTCACGTTGCCATCCCCGTACGACCAACCCCAGGCCACCAGGGTGTCGCCGGTGCCGGCTGTGCTACTCTGGTCCGTAAAGGTTACGGTCAGGGGTACCGGGCCGCTTGCCGGTGAGGCCCCGAAATCCGCCACCGGGGTCTCGTCGGTAACCGTAACGAATCCGGAGTAGGTATCCGTGGAACCGTCGGCATCCGTCACCGTCAACAATACATTAAATGTCCCATCTTGCGGGTAGGTGTGGACGGGGTCTTTGTCCGTGCTGTCCGCACTGGGCTCACCTGCACTGCCCGCGTTATAATCAAAATCCCAACTGTAGGTCAGGGGCGTGTCGTACCCGGTGGACAGGTTGGCAAACGTCACGGTATGGGGCTCGGGCCCGTTGGGGAAATCCATATTGAACTCGGCCTGCGGCGCAGTATCAAGGATGGTAATTGAATCGGTCGCAGTACTCGAGTGGCCGTCCGCCTCGGTAACGGTCAGGGTTATGGTATAGGTGCCCGCCTGAGCGTAGACATAGCCTTTCACACTGGCTGAGTTGCTGTCCTCTATTCCGTCACCGTCCAGGTCCCAGCTAAAGGTGGCCGGGTCGTATGGATTGGTCAGATCGGTAAATTCCGCGGTCACCGGTTCGAGACCGGAAAGCGGTGCATAGGACTTGGAGAAGGCCGCCGTGGAGACGGAATCGGATACCGTTATGTAGCCGAGCTTGGTTTCGGAATCCTGGCGCCCGCCATTATCCGTAACGGTCAGCTTGACCGTATAGAACCCTTCCTGCAGGTAGTCATAGGTCGGGTTCTGGTCGGTGCTATCCACCGTGCCGTCATTGTCAAAATCCCAGGCCCAGGCACTGAAGGCGTTGTTATAAGAGGTCGAGGTATCGGTAAACGTAACCGTCAACGGTTCCACGCCGGAATTGGGCGTCCCGCTGAAATCGGCAAGCGGTTCATCTATAATGGTGCCCGTGCCGGTGTCGAGAACCACATCGCGGCCGCCTATCGGCGTCCCGGCATTTACCGCCAGGGTGGCGGTATAGGTTTCGGCCGGCACCTCAGACGTGGGATAGTCATCGGTATGCGTCACTGTCACCGTCTGGCTTAACGTGCTGCCGGCGCCAAACGTGACGGTATCCGTCGTATTATCATAGTCGGTACCGCCCGCAGCCGTTCCACCACCATAATTGACGTCAATATCCACGGTCATATCGATGGGCGTATCCAAAGATATCGTAAACGTTGCGGTGTCCCCTTCATAGGCACTGATATCGTCTATGGTAAACGTCGCCGTATCGTTGTCGGCAATTGTACCCGTACCGATGGCTCCGGTTGTGATATCAGCCGGATCTGCTTCGACAGGTGTAACTGTACCTAAAGTCACTGTAAAGATTTCACTGTCTTCTACAGTTCCGTCTTCTAAGATCACTACTTGGATCTCATGCGATTCACCGGCAGTACCGGCAAACGACAGCGTACCGTCATTGTCGGTAAAATCGGAGCCTACTGTCGCGGTACCGCTGTCACTGGTGTAATCAACATCAAATCCGTCTTCCACTTCCAGATCCAGCGTTACCGTAAAAATGTACGGCGAAGTACCCTCGTTCTGAGAAGGCGCCGCCGATATGGATAACGTCGCTATGCCCGTATCCGTAATCGTACCGATCGCCGAAGCTCCCGTCGTGATGCTGGCGTCCTGCACCACGCTGGTGTTTGTTACATCGCGCAAGGTTACCCCAAAGTTCTCGGTGCCTTCAACGATACCGTCACTAATAATGACGATATCGATGTCATGGAATTCACCCGGATTACCGAGAAATGTCAAAGAGCTGTCATTATCCACAAAATCCGCACCTTCAGTCGCGCTCCCGCTGTCACTGGTGTAAGCCACATCGAAACCGCCTTCAACGGCGTTGTCCAGAGTTACCCTGAACTGGTAGGGTGAAACAGTCTCATTCTGAGAGGCTGCCAGCGGTACAATAGTCAGCGTAGCAGCGTCGTCATTGTTGATCGTACCCTGTGCCGTATCACCGGTCGTAATGGCCGCATCCTGAACCGCTGTGGTATTCGTTACATCCCCCAGCGTCACAGTAAAGGTTTCGTTGTCTTCGACAATGGTGTCTCCTTTGATCGTCACGGACACCGATTGCTGCTCACCAGGGTTACCAGCAAAAGTTACGCTGGTCGTAACAAGCTCGTAATCGGCCGGATCAGTCGCGCTACCGGGCGATACACTCAGCGCCACGTCATATCCATCCTGAACGGCCGCGTCCGATTCCACAAAAAATGCCAACGTCTGATCACTGTTAGTCTCTAAGATAGTCTTGTCAGTGATGGACAGTGTTGCCAAATCGTTATTGTTAATCGTACCCGTACCTGTAGCGTCAGTTCCGTCAAAATCTCCGTGCGCGCTGTTCACCGTTACGCCAAACGTCTCATTATCCTCCACTACCAAGTCGTTCGACGTGGCCACCGTAAACGTCTCCGTCGCCCCAGCCGTCGAACCTGCTGCGAACGTCACCGTACCAGGCGTGTCTGTAAAATCACTGGCCGCTTCTGCCGATCCGTCAGAAGCATCATAATCGACCACCAAAGCCACATCCGTGTCGGTGTTCAACGTCACCGTAAACACAACATCCGTACCTTCATCCACTCCCGCTGGACTGTTCACGGATATACTGAACTGGTCGTCATTGTTGATCGTACCCGTACCCGTGTCGACATTAATCGTATGCGCGCCGCTTGGATTGCTGATCCGTACGGCAAAGGTTTCATCTGCCTCAACCACCGTATCACCATTGATGGTCACTACGACTGTTGTAGAGGGAGTGCCAGAAGCTATCGATCCAGATCCGCCTGTAATACTTACATAATCCGACCCACCAGTGGCACTACCACTGATCGTATCGACATTAAAATTAATGGTACTACTCGCAGGCCCGGGAGGATCAACACTAACTGTAAAAGTCGCATTGAGTCCAGCGCCGTCAATCTCCGTCACTGTTGCGTTACCAATCGATATTGCATCAGCAGATGCAAGCGCAGGAACCAGTGCAAAAACCGATAGAAGAATTATCAGTATTTTGAAAGTTTGATTAAACCTTGCATAATTACTCATTTTTCATTTCCTCTTTTATCGATGCGCTGGTTCCCATTAATTTGGGCCCTGCGTACATTACATCCCTGCTATTTGCTTTACGCCCTGTGAGTCCGCCATCAGGCGGCCCTAAAACCTGCGTTTATACCCCACCTCAATTTGGGACCGCCCCCGTACCCCGTTATCCACAATCCCGAACACTTCGAAGGTATAGAGCTGCGAGGTGCCGGTCATGCCCAGGGACGTACCGGTGGTGAAGCCTTGGTTGGTGGCATAGTAGGTACCGTTGCCGGTGGACGCTGACGTTGAACCAAAACCAGTATCCCCTGGTTGGGCGTCCTTTATGTTCATCCAAGCAAGTGTCGTCGGCTGATTGAGTTGGAGAGATTCCACTGGGGCCATTTCCATTCGCTGTATGGCCTCCATGGCCGCGGCTTCCGCGAGGTAGAAATTCTCCTTGTAATTCTTTTCGTTGCCGGCAATCTGAATCTCGATGGTCGATGTCGTGGTGGACGAGACCCCCATCATGGTGACCAGCATCAGAACGATGAGAACGATCACGATGATGGACCCATCTTCGTTATGGAACAGGTTTTGATCTTTCATTTTGTCATCCTTGTTGTTCGGCCTGGTATTCATCATCTCACCTCGCAGGCGGCCGTTGGCCGGTATCTTAAAGGGGTGCCGCCACCCGGGGATAGGCAGTGTTAATGGTAATGGTTTTGGTTGTCTTGGCACTATCCCGATATGTGGACGTCATCACGATCTGTTTGAGCTCTGGCCCGGCGGCCCCGCCTAAATCGACATCGGTAACATTCCAGGTGATGGCCGTGCCGTCCGGGCTGGTATCCGTATGGGGGTTGTTGGTTGCGTTCAGGTCCGCATGGGTCCAGCCACGGGTAATCAGCTCTTCCATTTTATCCTGGGCCCAGGTGGTCGATTCGGTGATGTCGCTCGCATGACTGTTGACCTGCATGGACCTGATCTGCATGGTGGCCACGGCCAATATGCCGATGGCAAAGATGGAAAGCGCGATCAGGATCTCAATTAGGGTAAACCCGGCCTGACGGGCTCGATCGGTTCTTTCTGATTCGGGAATGTCTGATTTTACCTGAAAAGCTGTCATGATGGCGTCCTCAGTATTCTAAATTCCAAGGTTGCGGCACTTAATGAAGGTGGTCAGCAGCTTGCGCCTTAGGTTATCACCCGTACCGGCATACAAAAGATCCGCTTGTTGGTTGCGGTAAATATTGTTGTTGGCGTAATCGAGATCACCCCGGGCCGTCCGGGCCAACACCGAAATTTCGATAAAGCGCACGGCCCCCAAATTGGCTGTTTCCGCCCGGGTGCCGTCCAGGTAGATGAAATTCAGGACTTCGATGTCCCGGGCGATGATCTGCCAGCCGGAAGCAGCTCCGTATTTTTCAATATTGTTTGCATTGAGCCGATAGGCGATCATTTCGGTATCGGTAGCATTGTCCAGGTTGCCGTCTTCATCAAGATCAATAGTGAAAGCGATGTTGGTTGCATTAACGGCGCCCTGACCATCCGGCAGGGGACTGACCAGCCCGAAATTTCCTGTGTTTTCTTTATCGTAGCCGGCCATACGGATATCAGAGGCCATCATGTGCATGGCTGCACGCAGATTCTGCTGCATGGCTACGACCTGGGTCTGGACCACGTATGATTTCTGCTGCGAAAAATAGGAGGCGTAGATGGCGGTCATGGCGACTCCCAGCAAAGCCATGGCGACCATAAGCTCGATAAGCGTAAAGCCCCGGTCATCGGCACGATCATGAACGTTGTAAAAAAGATGGGCCATGGTGCTCTCTCCTTACAAAATGTCTACCGTGACAACCCCGGATATCAGGACTGAAACCCGGTAGCTGACTGAATTTTGTGCATTGGTCAGGGTCACGTTGACGGCGCTATCGGCAAAGCCCCTGGGATTAAAGGTAATCGACCCCGGGGCCGGGGCGGCCGTATACTGGACCCCGCTGCCGTAATCAGCCAGGGTTATGGTCCGGTTGAGCAGGCCGATCACGTAATTATCCGGAGCGGTGTTGAAGGTCACCGTGCAATTCTGGTTGCGCTTGATAGCCTCCGTCTTGGCCAGTTGCACATTGCTGAAAAGGTCCTGGGCGGCATCTTTGACGCGATATTTGGGAATCCAGGATACTAAATTGGGGACGGCAATCGTGGTAAGAATAGCCAAGATTGCAATGGTGACAATAAGCTCGATCACGCTGAAACCAGAATCATTTCTCATTGTGCATCTCCTGTTAAAAGCGGATTACAACGGCATCTATAACTACAAATAGCATGCCAGAATATGATTATACGCCGAAAATTGATTATATGCTCACTAACTGTGACGAACTGAATTGATATCATACCGCAATTTATAGATTTTTTCCAATTTTTTACACTCAAGAGGGGAAAACCCGGATCATCAGGGAAATACATCTGCCGACTTGGAAGGCATGGAAACCACAGCCGACTATAAAAAACATTAAGAGGCTATTAAAAAGTTTTATAGCCTTAAACGTTGCCGGCAAGTGTTCAACGCTGCAAAAATAGCCCGTGATGACTGGCAGTTCAGGAACCACCCAAGACGGCCGGTTGCTGCCAACCTGAGCCAAAATCTTGCCAGGTCTTGATCTGCCCGGTAGCAGAAGCGGTGCCCAGGGCGATCGTATCCCCTTTGTTGTTTCTGAGATAGACCGTCCCGGCTGTGGCGGTTCCGTCGGGATTGAATTTCACCTTGTTGCCCACGTACGTGACGCCATCCGGCGGGGGATCCACATGGTTGGCATCAATTGGCGAAGGATTGTTGGAGCCGAACGATATGCCCGGATGATGAACCAGATCAACGATCCGGCTAATGGTTTCCGATCCGTCCAGCAGGTAATAGCGGCCGGCCGCCGAATCGAAACTGACCCGCCAGGCGCCATCGTCGCAGAGGGCCTGGGTCCTGGCAAATTGCATGATGGCGGCCATTTCCCGATAGCAAGTTTTGAGTCTTACCCTGGAGAGGTATGCCAAACAGTTCGGTATTGCGATGGCGGTAATGATCCCTACAATGGCAATCACAACCATGAGTTCTATCAACGTAAAACCGCGATTATTTCGCATAAAGCATGCCACTCCCGTTGGCGGCATTAAAAACCGTCAAAACCATATCCTCGCGCAGAGACGCAGTGACGCAGAGACGTCTTCCTTCAGTGAAGGACCAAATGAACAGTCCAGCTCAGCTGGGAAACCACGAATAATTTCCCGCTCTGCGGGATTAAAACCTAAAGGCCTTTTTTTGTTTGGTTTTCGCGCGATAGCGCACCCAAATTTGGGTTTTGGTCTCCTCTGCGCCTTTGCGTCTCAGCGCGATTTATTGGTTTGTTTTTGATTCGTCCCTTTAAAACCTCTAAACCCAAAAACCTGTTTCTCGCGCAGAGACGCAAAGGCACAGAGACGTCTTCCTTCAGTGAAGGACCAAATGAACAGTCCAGCTCAGCTGGGAAACCACGAATAGTTTCCCGCTCCGCGGGTTAAAACCTTAAGGGCCTTTTTTGTTTGGTTTTCGCGCGATAGCGCACCCAAATTTGGGTGTTGGTCTTCTCTGCGCCTCCGCGTCTCTGCGCGATGCATTGGTTTTGGGTTCACCATTTTTTTCAGGACGTTTACAACTCATTCACTGCCCTCACGATTCCGTTTTTCATCAATGCCTCACCAAAATTCAGCAAATAGCCAAGTTTCATACCGGTAAGCCTCAAATACGTCTGGATTTGCTTGCGGTGGGCCGCTGTAAGTTTCTTAACTGATTTCAATTCTATCAGCACACAATCATTTACGATGGCATCTGCCCTGAATCCCTCGTCGAACTTAATTCCACGATACTCAATTGACACTGGGACCTGTCGCTCTACCCGAAAGCCTCTCTGCTTCAACTCATGTGAAAGTACTACTTCGTAGACTGCTTCCATAAGACCTGGCCCGAGTCTCCTTTGAATTGCTATGGCGGCACCAATGACTTCCGTTCCAATTTCATTTTCAATCATCTTTATAGAACCTTATCCTCGCGCAGAGACGCTGAGGCGCAGAGAAATTCACGACCGGTTTCCCGCTCCGCGGGATTAACACCTAAAGTGCCTTTATTGTTTGGTTTTCGCGCGATAGCGCACCCAAATTTGGGTTTATTGGTCTTCTCCGCGCCTCTGCGACTCCGCGCGATGCATTGGTTTTTTTTTGATTTGTCTCTTTCAAACCTCTAAACCCAAAAACCTGTTTCTCGCGCAGAGGCGCAAAGGCGCAGAGGAAACCACGCATAGTTTCCCGCTCCGCGGGTTAAGACCTTAAGGGCGTTTAGTTTGGTTTTCGCGCGATAGCGCGCCCAAAATTGGGTTTTGGCCTTCTCTGCGCCTCTGCGCCTCCGCACGAGGCATTGGTTTTGCTTTTGGTTTTGCATGCAGGGATTCCAAATCAAACCTGATGCCACAGCAATTAGAATGCCAGCATTTAACTCATTGTTATCAATAATATTTTAACTTTAGAGTGCTCTACTTGACTTGATTACTGGGCAACCTTGCACAATAAATTGTGCAGACGGGCGCGTACAGGATGGTGAACAGGATTTGTAAGTGGGGATGTTATTGAAAAAAAGCGGGGTGAAGGTTCTCCTCCGGCCCCGCTTTTAGGGGTGGTCTGCGTTAATTGAAATATCCGACCGCGTTGATAAACACCTGAATGCCGGGAGTCGGTCCGCTGTCGGCGGCACCGGCCGCACTTTTACGGGTCCAATCCGGGTGGTTGGTCGGGTGGTTGTAGGCTTCCGGATGCGGCATCAGACCGAAGATCCGGCCGGTGGAATCACAAATCCCGGCAATGTCGAGCAACGAGCCATTGGGATTGAGCGGATAGGCGCCGTCGGCCGGACGGCCGTCGGGGGCGGCATAGCGGACAACCACCTGCTGGTCGGCGACCAATTGTTCCACGACCTGGGATTCTGCATAGAACTTGCCCTCCCCGTGGCGTACCGGCAGTTCGAACTGATCGAGCCCCCGGGTAAACACACAGGGGGCGTCCGGATTGACGGCCAGGTTGACCCATTGGTCACGGAACTGACCGCAATCGTTGCCAATCAGGGCCACCTTGCGTGAAGTGTAGTCGCCCGCGATGCCTGGCAGCAGGCCCAGGTTGACCAGGCACTGGAACCCGTTGCAGATGCCCAGAACCAGATTGCCGCCTTCTATATACGCCAGCAGCTGGTCCCCCAGATGGGTCTTCATGCGCACGGCCTGGACTACACCGGCACCGTGGTCGTCGCCCCAGGAAAAGCCCCCGCCGAATACCAGGATTTGAAAGCCATCCAAACGCACGGAACCGTCAATCAGGGCGTTAATGTGCACACGCTGGGCTTTAGCCCCGGCTAGTTCGAGGGCATACGCGGTCTCATGATCGCAGTTCTGGCCATACCCGGCCAGTACAAGTGCTTGCACTTTGCTCATATCAGATCTCCAAAAGTCTTTTTCCAGGCCGTTTTCAATGCATCAACCGGTGAGTTGATCAGTTCCGCTGCACCTTGCTTGATGACCAGGTCCGCCTTTTCCCGGATGGTCCCCACGCAGGCAAAGTCGGTATCGGTCAGCCGGCTTTCCAGCGCATCCTGCTGCTCGGGAGCGACCGTAACAATGAAACGTCCGGCGGACTCTGAAAACAGGAGGGTGTGGCTGCGCAAACCGCTGTCGGCCGGCACCGCATCCAGATCCACTTCCAATCCGAGTTCGCCGCCCATGGCCACCATGGCCAGGTGGACGGCCAACCCACCGCGGAAAACACCGTGAGCGCTGTTCACCAACCCATGTGAAATGGCCATTGACAGGGCACGATACAGGGGCAGGTGCTCGGCGGGCACCACTTGCGGTACGTTGAGCCCGGTGTAGCCGAAATGATCGTACAACTCGCTGCCGCCCAGTTCGTCTTTGGTCTTTCCCAGTACGTATACTCGATCGCCCGGTGCTTTGGCATCCAGGGAAACGCAGCGATTGACGTCCGGCACAATGCTGGTGGCTGAAAACTGCAGGGTCTCCGGGGCCGACACCTTGTGGGTTTCACCATAAGCCCCGGTCTGGTGGCCGTCCACATACATGCTGTCCTTGCCGGAGAGCAAGGGTATTTCATAGGCCAGGCAAATGTCTTTCAGGGCCCGGCAGGAGCGGACCAGTTGGGCCGCCTTGAATTTACCGTCCGGGTTGCTGACCGGATCGTATTGAATGTTGGGCCAGCAGAAATTGTCCACGCCGCCGATCTGATCCGGGTCGGCCCCCACCGCGATCAGGCGTCGCACGGCTTCATCGATGGTACAGGCAGTCATGTGATAGGCATCGATGGCTGAGTAAAACGGCAGCAGCGACTGAGAAAACGCCAGGCCGGTTTCGGAGGTCAGTACCGGGCGGATGACGACCGCGTCACTGCTGATATCACGCGCCTTTCCCACCAGCGGCTTGATGACGCTGGTGCCCTGGACCTCGTGATCGTATTGGCGGCAGACCCACTCCTTGGAACAAATGTTGGGTCCGGCCAGAATCTCCATCAAAAGGCGGTTGTAATCGACCGGATCATTCAGGACCGGTTCCCGCAGCCCCCGCAGTTCCGGCGGGGTCCATTCGGCGTCGAACTCCCATTGGGGAAAGCCCTTGGTTAACAGGTCCACATCCACGCTGGCGCAGATCTGACCTTCCCAGGAGATCTGCAGCTTGCCGGAGTCGGTATATCGGCCGATGACCGTGCTTTCGACCGCATGCCGCTGGGACAAGTGCATGAATGCGTCCAGGTCTTCAGGCCTTACCGACACGGTCATGCGCTCCTGGGATTCACTGATCCAGATCTCCCATTGATCCAGGCCTTCATATTTCAGGGGTACGTTTTCGAGGTCGACTTCACACCCATTGGAAAACCGGGCCGATTCCCCCACCGAAGAGGAGAGCCCGCCGCCGCCGTTGTCGGTGATAAACTGGATCAGCCCGCGATCCCTGACCTCCAGGAGGAAGTCATGCATCTTCTTCTGGGTATAGGGGTCCCCGATCTGCACATGCCCGGCCGGGGTATTCTCTGAAAAAACTTCCGAAGCGGCGGTCACCCCGTGGATGCCGTCTTTGCCGACCCGGCCGCCGCACATGATCATCAGTTCGCCGGGCGAGGTGGTTTTCTGTTCCGCCGGCGTATCGGCGACGGTGGCCGGCATAAGACCCAGGGCCGTTACGTAGACCAGGCACTTGCCCATATACTGCGGGTGAAAGAGCACCTGGCCGAAAGGTGTGGGGATGCCGCTCTTGTTGCCGCCGTCCCGGACCCCTTCGATCACGCCGTCCAGCAGCCGGCGTGGATGCAGTTTTGGAATCAGGTTGCCGTCGTAGTCCCGGGGGCCCATGCAGTAGCCATAGCTGCCCATGAGCAGTTTGGAACCCTTGCCGGTTCCCATGGGATCCCGGTATACGCCCACGATCCCGGTAATGGCACCGCCGTAGGCTTCCATATTGGACGGCGAATTGTGGGTCTCGCCGGTTACCACATAGTAGTGATCGTCATCAAAGCGCGCCGCCCCGGCATTGTCCCACAACACCGATATGACCCAGGGCTTTTTTTCCTTGAGGGCCAGGGTCGGCTGCTGGATACAGGTCTTGAACGGGTTGTCGATTGTCTCAGACTCGCCGGTCGCCATGTCCGTGTAGCGGAAAAGGCCCTGAAAGGTGTTGTGATTGCAATGGTCGCTCCGCGCCTGGGAGATGTATTCGAGTTCGATGTCGGTCGGTTCTGCCAATCCTACCACCGCACGGTCGGTTTGCACGTCCGGATCCAGGAAATATTCGCGGATAACGGGTATGTCCGCCGGGTTGAGCGCCAGGTTGCGCTCGTCGCTCAAAGCCTGCAGGGTCTCATTGCTTTCGATGGAAATGGTGGTCACAGTGGGCACGTGATCCAGGATGACCTTGGGGATAATCAGGCCGGTGCCCACATTGGGATCCCATGTTTCACGGCTGTAGATTTTCCATTGCTGGATAATGTCATTGGCCAGCAGTTCCCCAGCGATCATATCCACTTGCTGCTCAGTAATGCCCGCCCCTTCCAGGCAGTACAGTTTCGACGTATAGACCGCTTCGTCCGTACCGACTTTCAGGTCGAGAATGTCTTCAATCGCTTCCACGGCCGTACTGCCCGGGTTGTCCCGGACGCCGGGCCGAAACCCAATCCAGATGGCCCAGTCAAACGGCAGGTTCAAGGGTTCATAGGACGAAACCTGGGTCACCGGGTTGGTAAACACTTCGCTCCGGATGGTCTCGAGCTGTGCGTCCGTGAGATCGGCGTCGATGGTGAGGATGTGCACGGTTCGAATCCGATCTACCCGGATATCAAAGTAATCCGCGGCCTTGTGCCGGATCCCCTCGCCCTCCGCGTCAAACAGCTCGGGTTTCAGAGTAATTTCAAGTCTGTGTGGCATAGGGACACCTAATAAGTAATGGGTGAAGATTCATCCAAGGATGGAACCTGAACGGTTTGGAAATTACATAGCAGGATGGGGGGTGATTGTCTATCGCGAACTTGGCGCTAAACGTAACAAAATCGCCTTTCAGGCAGGAGGCATGATCGATTTCACATGGAATGACAGGTGTTTGTTTCCTATCCACTATATCTCGATTTCAATACCGATTTCGATTTCGATTTCGAGCTGAAAGATGCCCTTTAAAACACGAGTGTTCGCTCACAGGTGGTAGGTTTTGGTACGGAGCAAGGCTTGAGTGCTTTTGGGACCGCAGGCATAGCAGACGCTATGTTGAGGATCACAGAAGAACGAAAACGCCGCTCCGGGCCAAAAGATGCTGCCTGTGAGCGAATACTATGAGAAGATGCGTGCTATGTCATTGTAAAAGACGAACACCATCAGCAGCAGGAGAATGAACATGCCGGCCTGTTGGGCGATTTCACGCACCCTCAGGCTGACGGGCTTGCCGCGCAGGGCCTCGATGGAAAAAAACATCAGGTGACCGCCGTCCAGGATGGGAATCGGCAGGAAATTAAGGATGGCCAGGTTGATACTGATGAAGGCAATAAACTGGATCAGTTTGCCGATGCCTTCCTTGGCCTGCTGACCGGCCATCTGGGCAATCATGATGGGACCGCCCAGGTTGTCACGGGAAATGGAACCATTGATCATCTTGACGATTCCGCGCAGGGTGACATCGACGACAAACCAGGTCTGCTTGAAACTCTCTATCACAGCCATAGTGGGCGACAGCCGTTTTTTGAGCCGCATCTCCTCGGGGATACTGATACCGCCGGTTGAAATCCCGATCAGGTGGCGCTCTACCTTGTTGCCGACACGGTCTTTTGTAACGGTCAGTTCAGGCACAATTTCGAATTGCAACAGCTCGCTGCCGCGTTGAACTTTCACTTGCATCGGATTGCCGCCGGATGCGGCGATCTCCTTGCGCATCTCATCCCAGTTGTTCACCGGCGCGGCGTTGATGCCGATAATCCGGTCGCCCTTTTGCAGACCGGCCCGTTCGGCGGGAAACCCCTTGGTCACTTCCCCGATAATGGCTTCGATTACGGGCAACCCGGAGATCCCGGCATCAAAATATTCAATTTCGTCCCCCAGGATGTCATGTCCGGCCCGCAGGACCGGCACTGTTTCCAGGTCCAGGAATTCACCGCTTCGCTCCACAGTGAACAACAGCGGTGCGCCTTGGCTGTCGGTAACCGCCTTTTTGACATCGTACCAGGATTCGGTTTCACGGCCGTCAATTGCCACAATGCGGTCATCGAGCCTGAAACCGGCGCTGGCGGCCGGGCTATCCTTTTCAATACTCTTGACCACCGACCGGACATCTTCGATACCAACGATGGAAAAAAAGAGCAGAAAAATGAAAACCGCCAGAAGAAGATTGGAAACCGGGCCGGCCGCCACAATCAGCATGCGCTGGTATACATTTTTATGGGTAAAGGATACGGGCAGGTCCTCGGGCGGCAGTTCGGTGTCGGGATCTTCCCCCACCATCTTCACATACCCTCCGAGTGGAATTGCGGAAACGCGGTAATCCGTCCGTCCCACCGTCTTGCCGAAAATGCGTGGGCCGAATCCGAGCGAAAACTTTTCCACCCCAACGCCGAACAAACGGGCCACGAGGAAATGGCTGGCTTCGTGAACAAAAATCAATACTCCCAGTACCACGATGAGGGATATTAGGCTGATACCCATAAATTTTTTCCGTAAAAGCTAGCTGATTTATTATGATCAAAAAAAATCCGAAATCCGAATATCGAAAATCGAAACTTAATGCGAATCACCCTGACCAAATGCAATGAATCCTGTAGTTGTAATAGACCCGCATTTGTTTTGGTTATTCTGTCATTGGAATTTTGAATTTGTTTCGAATTTCGTGTTTTGAATTTCGAATTTAGTTGTCCCACATCTCCAGGATAAAGTTGAACATGTTAGTTCCCCTAATTTGTGGGGCACAACAAAAGCTTGTTCATGGAAATCATAAGCATGTCACCCGTGTTTTGCAAGCATGCCGGCTGAAAACGAGTTGCTAGGCCAACAGACCGGTAACGGTTTCCCGGGCCCATTGGTCCGCGGCCATGATCTCGTCCAGCTCAGGACCGGTTATTACGGTATGGTTTTGCATGGTTTGGCTGATGAGCGCCGGTATGTCGTTGAATTGAATCTGTCTGTCCAGAAACAGAGCGACGGCTGTTTCGTTGGCTGCATTGAGAACTGCCGGACAGGTGCCGCCTCGGCGGACGGCTTCAAAGGCCAGGGCCAAACAGGGAAATCGCACCAAGTCGGGTTTTTCAAAATCAAACCGGGCCAGTTCGGTAAAGTCCGGCCATGGCTGCCCGAGGGCCAAACGTTCGGGATAACTCAACGCATAGGCAATGGCCCCCTTCATATCCGGAACCCCCAGCTGCGCCATGACACTTCCGTCCCGGTAGGCGACCATGGAGTGAATGATGCTTTGGGGATGGATGACCACCTCGATCTGTTCCAGCGAAACGTTGAACAGGTGCTTGGCCTCGATGACTTCCAGCCCCTTATTCATCAGCGTGGCCGAATCGATGGTAATCTTGGGGCCCATGGACCAGTTCGGATGGTCCAGGGCATCCTCCAAGGTGATCTCCGCGAAGGTGTCCGCCGGGCGGGTACGAAACGGGCCGCCCGAGGCGGTGAGCAAGATGCGGGCCAGATCCTGACGCCGGTTGCCTTCCAGGCACTGGAAGATGGCGCTGTGCTCACTGTCGATGGGTAAAATGTCCACCTGATGGGTGCGGGCCAGCGGCATGACATAATCCCCGGCCATTACGAGGGTTTCCTTGTTGGCCAGGCAGATGGTCTTTCCAGCCTTTATAGCGGCTATGGTTGGCTCCAGGCCGGCGGCCCCAACCATGGCCGTTACCACCGTATCGGCCGCGGCACATTCAGCGGTCTGCCGGTAACCTTCCCGGCCATAGACAATTTCGGTGCTAAATCCGGCCGGCAGCAGGGATTTTAGCCGGGCAGCCCCGGCTTCGTCGAAAACGGCGGCCAATTCGGGGTTGAACTCCACAATCTGTCCAGCCAGGGTATCCAGGTTGGATTTGGCGCTGAGGGCCGCGACGCTGAACCGCTCGGGAAAACGCCGGACGACTTCCAGGGCGTTGGTTCCGATTGAGCCTGTGGAGCCTAAGATGCTTAGAGATTTCATACGCGTCGTGTTAAGATTTAAGCGTTAGGTTTTATGTATAAAACGATGCGATAACAATGCCTTAAAACAGAACACCTAACACCTAAAACAAGAAGGTTTTGCAATAATACGCCACCGGTGAGGCGAATAAGAGAGCATCGATGCGGTCAAGCAGGCCGCCGTGCCCCGGCAGAATGCTGCCCGAATCCTTTATATTTCCGCTGCGTTTGATGATTGATTCAAACAGGTCGCCCACGGGACCGGCAATGGCGATGCACAAAACCGACAGCAGAAACCAGCCCCAGGGCAGGCCGGGCAGAAGATAGAGCCGGAACACGATGCCCACCCCAAAACAGGCAATGAGGCCACCGAGCGAGCCCTCTATGGTCTTGCCGGGACTCACGGAAGGGCACAATTTGTGTTTACCGCAAAAGGTGCCGGCATAGAACGCACCGATATCATTAGAAAAAACCAGACAAATCAACAGAAAAACCCAGAGCATGCCATCATTGCCGTTGCGTAGCAGCAGAATGTGTGCCAGGAGCAGTGGAACGTACAGAACCCCGGCGACCTGCTTCACGACTGCGGAGAAAATATCGCTGTCCCGGCCATACTTTGCTATCGCTGTAATCCCTGCCAACAAAAGATTTGCAACCAGACACAGTACAATAAGATCGTAACGGGCCAGATAAGCGGCCCACAAAATAAGCACCGCCACGGCCATGGCCAGGATACTCAAGAACGAGAAAACCGGGCGCGGGGGAAGTGCGCATACAATGCGCAAGTACTCCCAGAGGGCCAGCAGGCCGGCCGCCAGTACCAGGCTGAAAAAGGCCAGACCGCCCTTGATAATCAGGTAGATCAAAAAAGGCAGGGCCACGAGGCCGGTTATAATTCTTTTCAGATGCATCTCTTCTGGATGGTCCTCTGGGGTTTAATGGATCAATCTGTCGCCTGATCCAATTCGTTTTTATAAACTATTTTAAGAAATTAAACAAATAAGAGCCAACTAACGGTTGGTGACCTTTCCGTATCGTCGGTCTCTTTTTCGGTAGGCTTGCAGGATTTGTTCAAACTCATCCCGTGAAAAATCGGGCCAGAGGGTATCCGTGAAAAACAGCTCCGCATACGCCAGCTGCCAGAGCAGAAAATTACTGATGCGCAGTTCACCACTGGTCCGAATCATCAGATCAGGATCAGGAATACCACCTGTCGTGAGCGCACCGGCAATCATTTGTTCCGAAATGGCATCCGGATCGATTTTTCCGCTGCCCGCATCGGCTGCAAGCTTGCGGACCATGTTCACGATTTCCGTCCGTCCGCCATAACTCAGGGCCAGCGTCAGGGTCAGACCGGTATTTTCGGTGGTTGCGGCCATTGTCTCCTGAAGAATGCCACGGACACCGTCCGGTAATTTGGCTGTGTCGCCAATTGTGTTGAGCCGGATGTTCTGGTCAAGCATTTCCTGCTTTTCCGACTTGAGAAACGTTTTCAGGAGGGTCATGAGGGCAGTGACTTCGGCCTTGGGCCGCTGCCAGTTTTCAGTGGAGAAAGCGTAGAGAGTCAGGTAGCGAATGCCGATTTCACGGCTGGCCCTCACGATGGTGCGTACCGTTTCGGTACCCCTTTCGTGTCCCTTTACGCGGTTTAGCAATCTTTTCCTGGCCCAGCGACCGTTGCCGTCCATGATAATGGCCACATGGGCCGGCAGCGGTTTGGCGTCCTGAGCGGACGGTTTTTGCTCACCAGGCTTAGAACTCAAGGATTTCCTTCTCTTTTTCTTTGAAGATATCGTCAATCCGCTTGACGAACTCATCCGTGATTTCCTGGACCTTATCCTGCCCCTTGAAGAGATCATCTTCTGAGATGTCGCCCTCTTTCTTGGCCATCTTCAGGAATTCGTTTGAATCGCGGCGTATGTTGCGGAGCGCGACCTTATAATCTTCGCACATTTTGCCGATCACCTTGACCAGTTCTTTACGGCGCTCTTCGGTCAGAGGCGGTATGGCCAGGCGGATCAATTTGCCGTCACTGGATGGGGTAAGACCCAGGTCGGATGCCAAGAGTGCTTTCTCGATATCCTTGATAACGGTTGCATCCCAGGGCTGGATTACGATCAGCCGGCTCTCCGGAACACTGAGCGAAGCCATTTGGTTCAAGGGGGTTTGCGTGCCGTAATAATCCACCCGGATACCGTCCAGAATGTTCAATGAAGCACGACCGGTACGAACTCGCTTCAGCTCATTTTCCAGGGCGTCAATGGATTTTCCCATCCGTTCACTGGTTTCACTGTATGTCGAATCTAACATGGTCATCACCTGTTCGAAGTTTGTCGGTACGCGTTCACAAATGGTAGATTTCGGTTCAGAGTGACGCGAAGCTAATGCCTAACGTGGTGCAAGGCTTGAGCGCTTTTGAGACCGCAGGCATAGCAGACGCTATGTTGAGGATCTCACAAAAGCGAAAACGCCGCTCTGGGCCGAAAGATGCCGTTTGTGGACACGTACCTAATTGCTGATTCTGGTGCCCACTGACTCACCGCAAACCACCTGACGAATGTTGCCCCGGTTCTTGAGGTTGAACACCACCAACGGCAGGCTGTTGTCCATGGCCAGCGAGATGGCCGTCATATCCATGACTTTCAGCTGTTTTTCGAGAACCGTCATGTAAGTGGTTTTTTCGATAAACTCAGCCGCCGAGTCTGAAGTCGGATCGGCCGTATAGAGCCCGTCTACCTTGGTAGCCTTGAGCAGGACTTCGGCGTGAATCTCCTGACCCCGGAGCACGGCCGCTGTATCGGTTGTAAAATACGGGCTGCCGGTCCCACAACCGAAGATAACCACCCGGCCCTTTTCAAGATGCCTGACGGCGCGGCGCAGGATGTACGGCTCGGCTACCTCATGCATTCCAATGGCCGACTGGACCCGGGTCTGCATGCCCTTCTTTTCCAGGGCGTCTTGCAAGGCCAGGCTGTTGATCATGGTAGCCAGCATCCCCATGTGGTCGGCCGAGGCCCGATCCATGTCATAAGAACTGGCGGCAATCCCCCGAAAGATATTGCCCCCACCGACCACGATAGCGATTTCGACCCCGAGGTCGAATACGGAGCGAATCTCTTCGGCGACGTACTTGATCACATCGGGACTGATACCGAAGCCCTGATCTCCCATCAGGGCTTCACCACTCAACTTTAACAGGATGCGCTTGTATCGTGATCGTATCAAGGGTCGTCTATTCTCCTATTTGGAAACGTGCAAACCTTTTGATGGTAATATTTTCTCCGATCTTGGCGATCAGTTCATTGATCAGGTCAGCGATCGTTATATCCGGATTACGTACGTAGGCCTGGTTCATTAGGCAATTTTCCTTGAAGAACTTGTTCATCTTGCCATCAACAATCTTTTCAATCATCTTCTCCGGTTTGCCGAGTTCCAGGGCCTGCCCCCGGTAGATTTCCCGCTCGCGGTTGACAGCGTCTTCCGGCACATCTTCTTCCTTGATGCCCACGGGATTGGTGGCGGCAATGTGCATGGCCACGTTCCGGGCGAACGCCTTGAAGTCATCATTTTTGGCCACAAAGTCGGTCTCGCAGTTCACTTCCACGAGAACGCCCAATTTGCCGCCCATATGGATATAGGACTCCACCACGCCCTCGGACATGGCCCGGCCGGCCCGTTTGGCCGCAGTCGCCAGGCCTTTCTTCCGCAGAAAATCGGAAGCCTTTTCAATATCACCATCGCACTCTTTCAGTGCATTTTTACAATCCATCATACCGGCGCCGGATTTTTCCCTAAGTTGTTTTACCAGCGCTGCACTAATTTCAGCCATTATTCTTCTCCTGTCTCTTCAGCCTTCTCGGCGTCATCTGTTTTTTCTGCTGCATCGGCGTTTTCAGCGGTTCCCTTTTTGATGATTTCCACAACCGGTCCGTCGGTACCGTCCGAAATCACTTTGCGCTCACCTGGTTTGAGTTCCGAGGTTGCGGCGGTGACTTCCGATTCAGGCTCTTCCACCGCCTTGTCCGCTTCGGCGCGTTTCTTTTCTTCGAAGCGATCACGCCCCTCGATACAAGCATCCGCCATTTTGGAAGCAATGAGGCGGATGGCGCGGATGGCGTCATCATTGCCGGGAATGACATAGTCAATGTCATCCGGGTCACAGTTGGTATCGACCACGGCGACGATGGGAATCCCCAGCCGGCGGCCTTCACGGACCGCAATGGATTCATTTTTGGGATCGACAATAAAAATGGCTCCGGGCAGCTTAGTCATATCCTTAATTCCGCCCAGGGTACTGTCCAGTTTTACCCTTTCTTTGCCCAGTTTTAATCTTTCTTTCTTGGGAAAAAGTTCGATCGTACCGTCATTTTCAATATTGTTCAGATAGAGCAGCCGGTCGACACTCTTTTTGACGGTCTGAAAATTGGTCAACATGCCACCCAGCCAGCGGTTGTGTACATAGAACATTTCACACCGGTTGGCTTCTTCGTATATCGATTCACGGGCCTGCTTTTTGGTGCCCACGAAAAGGACGGATTTCCCCGCAGCCACCGTGTCGGTAATAAAGGAATAGGCGGTGCGGAACATCTTTACGGTTTTCGAAAGGTCGATGATGTAGATACCGTTCCGGGCACCGAAGATGTAGGGTTTCATTTTGGGATTCCAGCGCTTGGTCTGGTGACCGAAGTGCACGCCGGCTTCCAGCAGCTGCTTCATGGTAATGTAGGCCATTTTAATTTCCTCCTGGATTTGGTTTGACCTTCGCCTCCATCTTCCCCGGGTCCAATCCCGCCCAATGCGGGACACCGGGAACCGGGTCCGAAGACGTGTGGGTTATAAAAACGATTTCTATTAACAAGATATGTATAATTCTGCAAGCAATTTTTAGAAGCTCTCGCAAAAAATCTTTTGACTCAATCTATGCGTTGGGCGTGATTATCAAATCCTCGAAATATTAACTATATTCCTCCGGTTCGATAATCACGGCCGCCTTGACCTTGAGCCAAAATCGGTTTTGAGATAGCTTCTATCAAGAATTAAAGAATCGCACTTGTTTGTTGCGGCCTATGAACAATTATGGCCTTCTCATTTCTGGGAGTAATTCGCTATCGGAATCGGGATCTAGATCGGGCAGTTGGGTTGCTGAAATTTCGATCACGGTTTCGATCTGGATGTAAACAGCGTATTGGCTGCCCTCAACGTCAATCAGCCAGCGTCAACCGGGCAATACGGTCGTAGCCGCTGTAATCCTTGGCAAACACAACCCCGGCATATTCGGGTTGCTGCCTGACCAATTGATCGATGGCCGCATGCTGATCGTGACCCGTTTCCAACAGCAGGCAGCCTCCCGGTTGCAAGTAATCGGGAGCCTGCTGGATAATCCCGCGAATGCAATCCAGACCATCCGGCCCGCCGTCCAGGGCCGTCCGTGGTTCAAACGCGTGTATTTCGGGCTGGAGAGTGGGAATAACGGTAGAATTGATGTAAGGCGGGTTCGAAACCACTATATCCAAGCGGACCCGAGACTGGGCAACCGGCGCAAACCAGTCGCCGGCAAAAAAATTGATGCCCTCGGCCAGGCCGTTGGCTGCCGCATTGCGCCGTGCCACAACCAGGGTCTGATGAAAACGATCAGACGCATAAAAGAACTGTCCGGGGCGCTCCTTGGCCAAGGCCGTCACCACCGCTCCGGAACCGGTGCCAAGCTCGAGAATGTGCAATGGTCTGTGGGATGTGGCGGTATCGATAGCCACGAGCGTGTTCTCGACCAGACATTCGGTTTCCGGACGCGGTATCAGCGTACCGGGCGCCACCGCAAAATCAAGGCCCCAGAACTCCTTGGTGCCGATGATATATGCAACCGGTTCGCGCGCTGTCCTTCTTTTGATCAAAGCTTTGAATTGTTGTAATTCGGTGGGATTCAGCGGCTGGTCATACCTGAGATAGAGGTCGATGCGTTTCACGGCCAAGGCGTGGGCCAGCAGAATTTCGGCCGTGGCGCGTGGGCTGTCAATCGTGTGCCGGTTAAAATAGTCGGTGGTCCATTTCAGTAAGTCCAGGATCGTCCAACTGGTCCTGGTCCCCTCAGACGGTGTTTTCATTTTGCATGGCCTGGGCCTGGTAGTAGGTGGCCAGTGAGCTGATGACCTCGTCCAAGTCACCTTCCATAACGGCATCCAACTTATAGAGGGTCAGCCCTATCCGATGATCCGACACCCGCCCTTGGGGGAAATTATAGGTCCGGATACGGCCGCTGCGGTCGCCGGTTCCGATCTGGCTTTTGCGGTCCTCGGACCGTTTCTCGTTCTGCTCACGCACCATGGTGTCCAACAGCCGCGAACGCAGCACCTTCATCGCCTTGGCTTTGTTTTTGTGCTGGGATTTTTCATCCTGGCAGGTCACCACCACCCCGGTGGGCAAATGGGTAATGCGGACGGCGGAATCAGTCGTATTGACGCTCTGGCCGCCGGGTCCGGATGAACGGTATACATCGATTTTGAGTTCGTTGGGATCGATGTCGAGTTCGACATCCTCCGCTTCCGGCAGCACCGCAACGGTTACGGCGGAGGTGTGAATCCGCCCCTGGGTCTCCGTGGTGGGCACCCGCTGTACCCGGTGGGTACCGCTTTCATACTTAAAAGAACTATAAGCGCCCTTCCCGTTGATCAGGGCGATGACCTCCTTGAAGCCGCCGACACCGGTGGCATGGTGGGTCAGCACTTCCACCTTCCAACTCTGGTTCTCGGCGTAGCGGGTGTACATCCGGAACAGATCATCGGCAAACAGGGCGGCCTCGTCCCCACCCGTTCCGGCCCGGATTTCAACGATGACATTCTTGTCATCCAGCGGGTCCTTGGGAATCATGAGGGTCTTGAGTTCGGATTCGAGGCGTTCGCGCTCGGTGGATAGGCGTCCCACCTCTTCCCGGGCCAACTCCTTTATTTCCGGATCACTGTCCTGCAACAGTTCCCGGCTGCTCTCAAGTTCAGCCAGGACCTCTTCATATTCCCGAAAGGCAGTTACCACCGGATTAAGATCAGCATGCTCGCGGCTATAAGCCTGGTAGGCACTCCGGTCCTTGATGATGTCAGGATTGCTGAGCAACCCTTCCAGTTCCCGAAATCGTTTTTCAATACTTTTGAGTTTATCAATCATTTTAAATAGATCGTTAAACTATTGGCGGTTTGCCTAAAGTACACAGTTATGCCCGCCGGGGCAGGCTGGATTTAAATGCAACGTCACGGAAGCTGTTCGCCATTAGGTGTAAGTCGTTAGGAAAATCACACCAAGCCCATAGTTAACGTTAGGTGGGCCAAACGGGTGCCCACCAAACCGGGTGATGCCAGATTTAATCGGGCTAACAGCGAACTGCTAAGATCTAATTACTTGTTTTAGTTAAAAAAACTGAGACCTTTGGAAATTCCCGCCAACGGGAGTTTACCCAAAGGTCTCGGTTGTAACAGTAGCGGCAGGCTAGCTGGCGGCCTGTTCCTTGTTAAATTTTTCGTATTTCTTACGAAAGCGTTCAATACGCCCGGCCGTATCGACCAGTTTCTGCTTACCGGTATAAAATGGGTGGCACTTGGAACAGATTTCAACGCTGATATCCTGCTTGGTGGACCCTGCCTGCAACTCGGCACCACAGGCGCAGCGGATGGTCGTATCCGCATATTTTGGATGAATGTCTGGCTTCATGTTCAAAATTCTCCCTTTAATTTTAGGGCCTTAAACTTATATTAGCGGCCCATTGGCGTAATAATTAAGAGTTCATTGAGTCTAGAAACTCCTGATTATCGCCCGTTCCGTTCATTTTTTCAAGTAAAAATTCTAAACTATCGACCGGATTCAACGAACTGAGCAATTTTCTCAGGATCCAAACCCTGTTTAGCGTCTCTTCCGGCAGCAGCAGCTCCTCTTTCCGGGTTCCGGACTTCTTGATATCGATCGCCGGGAAGACCCGCTTGTCGGCCAGCCGCCGGTCAAGCTGGATCTCCATATTGCCGGTGCCCTTGAATTCTTCAAAAATCACCTCGTCCATCCGGCTGCCCGTGTCCACCAGGGCCGTGGCGATAATTGAGAGGCTGCCGCCCTCTTCGATATTCCGAGCCGCGCCGAAAAAGCGTTTGGGGCGTTGCAGCGCGTTGGAATCCACACCACCGGAGAGAATCTTGCCGCTGGGCGGCATCACGCTATTGTACGCCCGGGCCAAACGGGTGATACTGTCCAGCAGGATGATCACGTCCTTTTTATGTTCAACCAGGCGTTTGGCCTTTTCAATCACCATTTCGGCCACCTGAACATGCCGTTCAGCCGGCTCATCAAACGTCGAACTGATGACTTCTCCATCCACCGAACGTTCCATGTCGGTCACTTCCTCCGGACGTTCATCGATCAGCAGCACGAAGAGGACAATATTTTTGTGATTGGCACTCAAACTATTGGCAATGGCCTGCAGCAGCATGGTTTTACCCGAACGGGGCGGCGAAACAATCAGTCCCCGCTGACCGAAACCGATGGGCGTGAGCAGGTCCATGATTCGGGTGGAATAGTTCTCCGGATCTTTTTGCAGGGTCATTTTGCGTTCCGGGTATAGCGGCGTGAGATTGTCGAACAAGATCTTTTCCCGGGCCTCTTCCGGATCTTCATAATTGACCGCCTCCACCTTGAGCAGGGCGAAATACCGCTCTGTATCCTTGGGCTGGCGGATCTGGCCGGAAACCGTATCACCTGTACGAAGGTTGAAACGCCGTATCTGCGAAGGGGATACGTAAATATCATCCGGCCCCGGCAGGTAGTTGCAGTCGGGGGCGCGCAAAAAGCCAAATCCATCAGGCAGGATCTCGAGGGTACCTTCTCCATAAATCAACCCGTTCTTCTCGATCTGGGCCTGGAGAAGTGAAAATATCAACTCCTGCTTGCGCATCCCGGCGGCCCCTTCGATTTTAAACTTTTTGGCCATCTGGGTCAGCGCGTTGATTTTCATGTCTTTAAGTTCGACGATATTCATTTAGCTTGTTCTCCACCTTTCTTATTTAGGGATCATACTGCGTCGCAATACGATCGGTTCCACCGGCGGTCCACGTTAAACCGTTTTGATCGCAGCGGCCGGATTTGGATTTCCTGATCAACAGCCTGGATGAGTTTCTGCCTGAAATGGGGGACAGGGTTTTCCGGATAGTTTCTAGTTTAGCATATGATTAATTCAGCATCATGAGTCCGCAAAGGGCAATCTATTTCATGACACCGAAAGAGACGGAATGTTATGTGATTTAAGTTAGAAGATTTTCCGGGTGTTTTCTCTCCACGGGGCGGGCCCTGATCAATTTTGTCTTGCGCGGTCAAGGTATATCATGTTTTTTGGCCTGTCAAGCAGTTTCTCCCGTATCGGCCGGGTGACCGTTTTCACCCTGTTGCCGGTAACTTGGTCGTCACAATGAGGCCTGTTGAACCCCGGTTCCGGACAAGCTCGCGGCCTGCGGAAAAGCGCGTGATCGCCCCGGAATCGACCTGCATTCACCTGGAATCCCATCTTGTTGAAAAATTTAACAATCCATGCAATAAAAGGGTTAAATGCATTCTAAGCGATGACGCCTTGAAATTGGATGACAACCATCGAAAAGAACACGCCAGAATACGAGGCCCTGTTTCAGGCGGCCCGGCTTTTACCCGCCCGTGAAGGGGTCTACCTGGTCGGCGGCTGTGTCCGGGACCTGCTGATCAAACAGGCCCCGGCCGATTACGACCTGGCCGTATCCGGAGATCCAGAAGTGTATGCCCACTTGTTGGCCGCAAAATTCGGCGGCCGTCCAATTGCCATCGGGCCGGACCGTCACCGGCTCTTTAGGGTTGTGGCTGGCGGCCGGATTTTCGACCTCTCACCCCTGGTGGGCGGCTCCATCGCAGAGGACTTGGAAAATCGTGATTTTACTATCAATGCCATGGCCTTCGACGTCGCCGGACAGAATCTGGTAGATCCGCTAGATGGTCTGAACGACCTGCAGGCCAAGGTTCTCAAAATGGCCTCCCCACGCGCCTTCGTCAACGACCCGCTGAGGCAGCTGCGCGCCTTTCGGCTGGCCGCCCAATTTCGCTGCCGGATAGAGGACGCTACCCTGGCGGCCGTAAAAGCGATGATCGGAACGATCCAAACCTGTGCCGGAGAGAGAATCCGGACGGAGTTTTTCAAACTGCTTGCGTTTAACGGCTCCACGCAGTTTGTCGAGCAGATGGCCGACTGCGGCCTGCTCTACGAAATCTTTCCGGAATTGGCAAATTTGCAGGGTTGCCGCCAAAACGAACACCATAGCTTTGATGTTTGGACACACACTTTGGCCGCCTGCCGCCAGCTGGAAAATTACCTGGATTCAGACGCCCCGGATGATAGGTTGGCCTCTATCCAGCGGGCGGTGGCTAACGTGCGGCACCATAAGCAGGTCGGCCTGCTGAAAATGGCCCTGTTGCTGCATGATGTCGGCAAGCCCGCCACCCGCTCCACAGACGCCGGGGGCAAGGTCCATTTTTATGGGCATGGCCGCCGGGGTGCTGTACTGGCCGCCGATATTTGTAACCGGCTCAAATGCTCCCGGGCCGAAAGCGACTATATCGGCACGGTCGTCAGACTACATAATCGCCCCCTCTTTCTCTATCTTTTGCAGTCCCACAATCGTCTCAGCAATAGAGCGGTCGCGCGCTTTTTTATCCATTGCGCCGACCTGGCACCCGCTATTCTGATCCATGCCATCGCAGATTATGCTGGCAAACGATCGGTTCCGGGAGAGGATTTGAAAACCTATGTACGCTTTATTGAATCCCTGCTGGCGCACTACTTTGACACCCATATCAAGCGCCAGGCCGAACCCGGACTGTTGACCGGCCGAGATTTAATCACCCACTTCGGACTGGCGCCCGCCCCCCTGTTCAAGAAGCTGCTAGAAAAGGTCGAGACAGCTCGCCTGGCAGGCGAGATTCAGAATCGGCAGCAAGCCCTTGATCTGGTGAGCGCTCTGCTTGATCAATCAGCCCCACCAACTGGACCCTAAAACCTTCTTTTTACCAGCGTGCAGGACTTGACAAGCTCTAGACGTTTTGCGATAAACACGAGGTTGCAAATATGCAGGGGCATGTTCCCTGCCAGGTTACACACACCGAATATTTTCTAATCCGAAAAAAAGGAGAGCCAGATGAACATTCTGTTTTTTGGGCCTAACGGCAGCGGCAAGGGAACCCAGGGAGCCATCTTGAAAGGCAAATACAGCACCCCCCATATCGAATCCGGTGCTATCTTCCGCGACAATATCAAAGGCGGAACCGAGCTGGGCGCCCAGGCCAAAGCCTATATCGACAAGGGCGACCTGGTACCCGATGAGATTACCATCCCGATGATCCTCGATCGCCTGCAGCAGGATGACTGCAAAGGCGGCTGGCTGCTGGACGGTTTCCCAAGAAACAAGAACCAGGCCATCAAACTGGACGAGGCTCTCAAAGAAGCCGGTATGCAGCTGGATATCGTGGTTGAAATTCTGCTGGACCGCGAAATTGCCAAGAACCGTATCATGGGCCGGCGCCTTTGCGTCAATGACCCCAACCACCCCAACAACATCTATATTGATGCGATCAAACCGGACGGCGACAAATGCCGTGTCTGCGGCGGTGAACTCACCATGCGTTCCGATGACCAGGACGAAGCCGCCATCGGCAAACGCCACGACATCTATTACGACACCGATACCGGCACCATGGCCTCGGCTTACTATTTTAAGGACATCGCGGCCGACGGCAGCATCAAGTACATCGAACTGGACGGCAAACCCAGCGTTAAGGATGTAACCGCCGAACTCGTATCCAAACTTTAGGTCGATCCGGTCACAGTCGTGTTATTCTGACCCCGGCTGGCAGATGCAGCCGGGGTCTTTTTTGTCCCCCGCGGCGCGACCTGTCCAGCGGCTGCCCGTCACTTTCTCCAACGGCCGCCGGATGGCCCTTTTTTAATCCAATTTCTTGCATTTTTTGCTTGCCTTTAGTAAATTACTTGGTTATGAATAGCGTTTTGATGTACAAAATCAGATCTACATCGCGTCGAAACAGCATGGATTGACCGATGTATGCAAAGGGGGGGAGACGGTTGAAAGAAATCGAAGTCAAGGTTTACGACAATGACCTCGAAAAAGCCATGCGCATTTTGAAGAAGAAAATTCAAAACGATGGCCTTTTTAAACGGTTAAAGCTGAAGAAAAGCTACGAGAAACCCAGCGAATTCAAAAGGCGCAAACAGCGCGAAGCACTTCGTCGGCAGCGCATCGCTGCTTCCCGCAGTCGGCGTTACTAGACGTAAGCCTCAAACGAAACACCCTGCCCGGTAGATGGTGATCATCTATCGGGCAGTTTTATTTAGAAGCCACCTCAAAAATGTCTTTTGGCCCAATCTCGGCGTTAGGCGCTCGGTTCCACTCCTCGAAATACTTGAGTATTCCTCCGGGTGGAGCCTCGCCCCTGCCTTGACCTTGAACCAAAATCCGATTTTTAAGCAAGCTTCTATGACCCGAAAAGCCAAAGTGCGACTTTTCGGGTGTTTTAAGTTTTAAGTGTTATGTGTTAAGTAAGGCCCAGCCATGATTGGAAATCAAAGCTGGATGCTATTGGCTCTTAGCCATTAGGTTTTAGCTAAAGGACAAAAAAAGTGGGGCTTAACAGATTTGCTAACCGCTAAAGGCTAAGAGCTAAATTATGGAAAGAATGCTCTTGACTATTGGTTTTTTCCTAACACTTAAAACTTAACACGACCCTCACAATGACGACTTCCGACACCTACGAGAAAACATTGCAGGCCATGTACAGCCTGCACCGGTTCGGGATCAAGCTGGGCCTGGACATTATCAGCGGCATGCTCAACGGCTTGGGCAATCCCCAGGAAACCTTCAACTGCGTTCACATCGCGGGAACCAACGGCAAAGGGTCGGTCGCTTCGGCCCTTTCTATGATTCTGCACCGTGCCGGCTACCGGACCGGCCTCTACACGTCGCCGCATCTGGTCAGTTTCAACGAAAGAATCTGTATCAACAACAAACCGGTCTCCAATGACGACATTGTGGCCGCCCATGACCGCGCGGTGGCGGCGTATAAAGGTGACCGCGAAAACACCTTCTTTGAACTGACCACGGCCATGGCCCTGGACATATTCGGACGTAAACAGGTCGACTGGGCCATCATCGAAACCGGCATGGGCGGTCGTCTGGACGCCACCAATGTCCTGAACCCGGATTTGTGCATCATCACCAATATATCATTGGAACACCAATCATATTTGGGTGACACCATCGCACAAATCGCCGGTGAAAAAGGGGGCATCATCAAAAAGGGCGTCCCCGTGGTTACCGGCGTGCGCCAAGAGGAAGCCATTGAAACAATCGAATCGCTGGCCGCTGAAAAAGAGGCTCCCCTGGCGCGGTTTAAAGAAACATTCGACATCCGGCCGAGTACGGAAAACATATTTGACTACCAGGGTATTGCGACCGATCTGGGTATGGTGGCAGTCGGCCTGCCGGGTACCCATCAGCTCGAAAATGCGGCCCTGGTCCTGGCCGCTTGCGAGACGCTGAATATGGCCGGAAAAACGAAGATCGATGCGGACGCTATGCGCTACGGTCTCATGCAGAATACTTGGCCGGGAAGACTGGAAATCGTCGCCGAGGCACCCACCATCCTGTTGGATGGCGCCCACAACCTGGTTGCCTGTGAGGCCCTGGCCCACTTTTTAAAAACCCGGTATGCCGATCGGGATATCACACTGGTGGTGGGCATTCTGGACGACAAGCCTTACGAAAAGATGCTGGACCTGCTGGTGCCGACCTGCAAAAAACTGATCCTCACCCGCCCAATTATCGACCGGGCCCTTGAACCGGAGGCACTCTTGCCCGTGGTTAAACCCTACGGCAAGGAGACAACCATCATCGCGAGTGTTCCGGATGCCGCCAACCAGGCCATCGACAGCGCCGCGCCGGACGACGTCATCTGCATCGCCGGATCCCTCTACGTCGTCGGCGAAGCCAGACAGATGCTTGACATAACAGGAAGGATAAACTAATAGTCCGCATTACTGTTTTGGGCATTCAAGTCCCGCGGGGTTTTCGTTCACAGGCGGTAAGTTTTGGTTCTGGCCAAAGCTTTAAACCTTGAAGTTTAATATTAGCCAGATTGTCTGCTCACAAGTGGTAGGTTTTGGTTCTGGGCAAGGCCTGAGCGTTTTTAAAACCGGAGGCATAGTCGCTACTATGTCGAGGATTTTAAAAAAGCGAAAACGCGGCTCAGGATCAACCCGGCGTGGCCCCAAGGCTATGCCTGGCATGAAGATGCAGCATTTGTTTTTAACAATAAGTTGTTCGCTCACAAGTGGTAGGTTTTGATCCTGAGCAAGGCTTGAACGTTTTTGAAACCGGAGGAATAGATGCTGCTATTTCGAGGATTTCAAAAAAGTGAAAACGCGGCTCAGGGTCAAAAGATGCCGCTTGTGAGCGAACAACTGAGCGCCCGTAGCCCAGGGGATAGGGCGTCAGCCTCCGGAGCTGAAGATCGCTGGTTCGAATCCAGCCGGGCGTACCAAAATGAAATAAAGGGGTTAGCGAAAAACTTGCTAACCCCTTTATTTTTCATTACAATTCAACCCTTCACATAAAAACGCCGCGCCTTGACATTCATATGCCGTACCGCATGATAGTGTGACGATGTCACAAAGCGTCTATCTGCATGATATGGGCACGAAGATCGTCACCAGAACCTAATCATTTGCCCTTTAACTGCTCAGTGACATTACTGGTAGCCCAAATGGTCACGGCGGTTTGTTCCTCTTGCATTTTGAGAACATGGTAATCATTTATCAGCATCGTTATGGTTGCGCAATCTTGTGAGCTTTGAATTGCTTTCCTGAGAAAATTCAAATAGGCATTCTTTTTTTCGTAGTAGGCCAAACGCGATAAAAGCATCAGATGAAGAGACTTGTTTGCTGGATTTGTCTTTTGGTGCGCTTCTATTTGTTGGTTTACAGCAGCTTTTAACCTGTTGATACTTCCCAGATCATCCCGGATTTCTGCAAAAATTTTTTCGCTTCCGGATTGATTTAAACATGCCGAGATTTGTCCTTTTTCACTTTCATTTTCCATACAGCCTATGAGCGTAAACACCAACACAATGCCGAATAGATATTTCATTTTATGAACCATCATCTCAATCTTGCTGATATCAATACGATTCATCTAAGGCTCCTTACCAATTTTTATCAATGGCGTCTCACATGGCCATCACCAGCATGTAATCCGGGGTTGTTTGCCATCGCAAAAAAGAAGATCCATTTTTCGAAAGGGAAGATGGATATCAACCGGATGGCGACGAAGCATTCACCAAAAAACTTTTTTCCGCCAGTTTCCGGCCAGCGTGCCAGATCTGGAATGTCCATTGCCCAGGCACCATTTCCCAATCTTGATTAAACAGGTACCCGGTAGTGGTTACCTTTCCGATTTTCTTGACCATCGAAACCATCCCCTGACGTTCTGTCTTTCCAGTAACTGGATTGGTGAGCCCCGGTTCCGGGTAAAGGACTACGAAACTTATCTTGACCGGGCTCCCGATCGGAAAACCTTTAATGATGTACCTGATGCCGAATTTCAGTCCCTTTTTGGCCGAGATGTCCGTGGTGCTCTTTAAGACTCGGCCCGATTTAATGGTGTGGTGGGCGCCCTGAACCAGGGTTTTATCCTCGATAGTCCGGTCCAACTGGGCTGACAAGATACCAAAATCAATAATTTCAACATCGGTAACGGTTGAGCCGGCCATAACGGTTCGGGCACCCAGGGCAAACCCGATAATGAGAGCGACAAAAAACCAATTTTTTATCATGATATTCTTCCTTGATCCGTGCGTTCCTCGAGATGCCTCAAATTAACCGTCTTAGGCCGAATAAGTCAATAAGCCCTTACCGACAACTTGGATCAGAAAGGACAGCTTATTGAGATAGCTTCTAGACCTTAAAATACGCCCAATAGTTTTAAACCATCTCGAAAAAGAGCCAACGCTAAAACACATAAGGCCAATCCCAGCACGCGCATTGTATGAATATACACTTTACCGACCAGGAAATTCTTTGATTTGCCAACCAAAATCGCCAGCATAATTTTGGAGCCCACCAACAAAGCATAAAAACTGCAAACAAAAGCCGCAGCCGCAAAAATGCTTTGGCTCTGGGCCCTGGTAATCGTGGGCGCACCAACACTGAACCAAAACAGATAAGGATGCGGGCTCAAGGCATTTACCAAGATACCCTTTGTTAAGGATTTCGGCTTGGCCTCCCTGAGATTCAGTTCGACGCCCTGCGTAGATAAGCTCTCGTAGCCCATAAACAAAATAACGCAACCACCGGTCAGGGCGATCAATCCAAGAATGTTATGGAAATTGGATAACTTTGCCAAAATGAAGACCGTTAAAACGATGATGGGCAAATCGGTGATAAAGGGTGCGAGGGCAACTTTTACACCCGATTTGATATCATGCTGCAGCGTTTCGGAAATTACCAGGGTCAAGAGCGGCCCCGGGGCCAATCCAGCCGACAAACCCAATAGGGTTCCGATGGTCAAAAAATTCAGCATGTTCTGATTTATGTTCCGATGCCTGGTTGTTTACGCTAACGAGAGGAGACCTTTCTTTCCAGGGCCCTGATTACCGGGCACCTAACCATAGAAAATTTTCGATTATTGCCGTTGCGAGCCTGCACAGCGACCCTTAAGCAATGCCACAAATCTGCCAATATCATGAATTCGAGAAAATTCATGCAAAATAAATCCACGTACACCGGCTGAATTTGGCCGGCGTTATTCCCTTTGCGCTCACGACACCGCCTGAACTTAGGATCTGATTAGAACCCATCTCAAAAAAGTCTTTTGGCCCAAACTCGGCGTTGGGCGCTCATATCAAATCCTCAAAATACTTTAGTATTCCTCCGGGTTGATATTCGCGGCCGCCTTGCTCCACGTTAGGCATTAACTTCGCTTCATTTTGTACCAAAATCCGTTTTTTGAGATAGGTTCTAGGTTCCAATATAATTGGAAAAATTACCTCAAGTATTCGCTTCAATGGCCAATAACGAGAAAAAGGGAATTGGAGACACCCCAAACTACAACTCATCAAATCGCAACATTCGAGGTAAAAACATGCATTTGAATCTTACCGTTGGCAAAAAGATCGTCCTGGGTTTTGGGTTGGTCCTGTTGCTAATGACCATCCTGGTAGCCTGGAGTTACCTGGGGGTGGGGCATATTGTAAAGAACGCTGGCATGGTCATTTCCGGCAATCAGTTGGATGGTGCCCTGGCGCAGCGGGAAGTGGACCTTCTGAACTGGGCCCGGAAGCTTACCGAGCTGATCAACAATGATGACGTAACCACGCTGAACGCGCAGACCGACCACCACAAATGCGCTTTTGGAAAATGGCTGCACGGGACAGAGCGTCAGGCTGCCGAAAAGCTGGTGCCCAGCCTGGCCCCACTTTTCAAGAAGCTGGAAAAACCCCACCAGGAGCTGCATGAAACCGCCATCGAAATCGGCAGCCTGTATCGGCCGGTCGACCATCGCCTGGGCTGGTTTCTGCGGGAGAAAAAAACCGACCATTTGAACTGGCTGCACGGCATCAAGGATGCCCTGCTCGATTCCGACAGCACCGGGGTCGATGTCCAGAGCGATCCCCGAAAAAGCAACCTAGGTATATGGCTGTATTCTGAAGAAGTGGCCGCCATGCAAACCGGCGACGAAGAATTCGGCCGGCTGGTGGAAGTCCTGAAAGCACCGCACGACGCCCTGCACACCGGGACAATCGAGATCAATCGGCTTATGGGGGCTGGAGACCGGGCTGCGGCCCTGGCTTATTTCAACACCCACACCCGGGTTCGGGCCCAGGAAACCATCGCCGCTTTAGATCAGGTCATAGACTGGCACGACGGCCTGATGGAAATCCAGGATGACGTACAGGGTATCTATGCGTATGCCACGGTTCCGGCCCTTTTGGAAACCCAGCAACAGTTGCAAGCCATTCGCAAAGAGGCCCGCAAACACAATTTAACCGACCAGGCCATGTTGAAGACCGCCCGTACAACCCGGAGCAGTATCAGTATTATCGGCCTGGTGGCCATGGTCGCCGGCCTGATATTGGCCTGGTTGATCGCCTGGGGCATTGTCACTGCTCTGAAAGCGGTCACCGCCCAGATGGAAACCGGGGCCGAACAGGTCTCATCGGCTGCGCAGCAGATTTCATCTTCCAGCCGATCACTGGCGGACGGCGCCTCGGAGCAGGCCGCCTCGATTGAAGAGACATCGGCTTCTCTGGAGGAGATGGCGTCCATGACCAATCAGAACGCCGACAATGCCGGGCAGGCGGACGCCCTGATGCGGGAAGCCACGGTGATCATCAAAGACGCCAATCGGACCATGGGCGAAATGACAGTGTCCATGGAACAGATCACCCGCGCCAGCGAGGAAACCTCTAAAATCGTCAAGACCATTGATGAAATCGCCTTTCAGACCAACCTGCTGGCCTTGAACGCGGCCGTGGAGGCCGCCCGGGCCGGCGAAGCCGGCGCAGGCTTTGCGGTGGTGGCCGACGAGGTACGCAATCTGGCCATGCGGGCGGCCGAAGCCGCCAAATCTACGGCCGCGTTGATTGAAGATACGGTGGTAAAAGTCAAGGAGGGCGAGGCCATCGTCGATCAAACCAACACTGCCTTCGACAAAGTGGAGGAAAGCGCCGAAAGCGTCAGCCACCTGGTGGCTGAAATTGCGTCTGCATCCAACGAACAGGCCCAGGGCATCGGGCAGGTCAACACGGCCGTTACTGAGATGGATAAGGTTACCCAGCAGGTAGCCTCCAATGCCGAAGAATCAGCCTCGACATCAGAAGAAATGAGTGCCCAGGCCGAACAGATGCGTTCTGTGGCCGACCGGTTGGCGGCCATGGTCAGTGGTCAGCGAAAATTAGTTGAAGCGAAATCGGCCGCACCGGATACCGCCGCTGAAGGCGGCCCGCCGCACGCCGACCGCCCGGCAGTCCAACCCGACCGGACTCTCAAACCGGTTGCCTTGGCCGCACCGGATAATGAGGATTTTCGGGATTTTTAGGCTGGCTCTATCCGGTTTCATACACCTCATAAAGCGTTTCCCTACCCAGCAGGATATCGATCTGGCTTTGGATCTGCTGGCGGGTGGGGTTTTTGACCCAATTTTCCCAGTCATTGGCACTTTTCCAGGTACTAATCACAAGGCTCTCGCCGGGACTATCGAGCCGCGTCAGGGTTTCACCGGAAATGTATCCGGGCTGCTCGATAGCCAACGCCCGGAATTGTCTGAGCAATGAATTCAGCGCTTCGTCCTGCTTGCCCGAAAACTTTCGCTTGATCAAAATTTTAACCGTCATGGAGCCTCCTTTCTTTTCCGGCAGTGAACCGTCATTGCCATCCCCCTTGGTCCTGCCTTGCGCGAGCATGAAACTCAAAGTATGCGGGTAGCCTCCCAGTTCCGTAAAAGGATCAATCCGCAGGGCTTACCGACAACACAGGACATTGCGCTTTGCGCACCACCCGATCGGTTGTCGAGCCCAAAAACAGCGTCTCCACCACACCGTGTCCCCGCACGCCCAGGACAACCAAATCGATGTCGTTTTTTCCAGCGTAATTCGTAATGGCTTCAAAAGGCCGTCCCTCGATCACGGCCGTCTTGATCCGGCACCAGTTCATGGCCTCCGGCGTAATCAGATCCGTGAGCCGCTGGTCGAGTTTTTCCTTGATATCGCCCGTCTCACCCTGCACACCATCCAGCGTGGTTGCCAAAAAATCGCTGTACACCTGTGGTTCCAAGACATGAATCAGGTGTAGTTCCGCTTCGAACTCCTGCGCCAGGCTAACCCCGTATTCAAGGGCGGTATTGGCGGCTGGTGAGAAATCGCACCCCACCAGGACCTTGTTGAAGCGCAACCCTTGGGCGGGATCCGACATCATGTCCGGCGGTGTTTCTCTGACCACCAGCAGGGGACACTTGAGCGAACGCATCAAACGTTCGGTAACCGATCCCAGTATAAACCGTTTGAGGCCTGTGCGGCCATGCGTCGCCGAGATGGCCAGGTCAATTTCCCGGTCCGCCACCACCCGGGAAATCTCATCCGCCGGCGGTCCGGTGGATACCACGGCCTCCCAGGGAACCGTCTGGGAGGCCATGAGATCGGTGATACGTTCCTGGGCAGTCTCGATACTCTGGGTTTGCAAATCGGGCGGTAAAAAATGGACGGTGCCGTAAATGGCGGCGAACTGCAGATCGATGATATGACAAACCAGCAGGCGCGCATCGAATTCTTTTGCAATGGCCACACCGTAAGAGACGGTCTGGTTGGAATAATCCGAAAAGTCAGTGGTACAAAGAATGGTTTTAAGTCGAACACGCATGTTTTTTCTCCTTTTTGTCGGTAGGATTCATCAAAAAGGGAATTAACAGGGTCAGACCGGGGCCGTGGAACAGCATTTTCAGCGGGTCGCGCAAGAAGTGAAATGGGATAGAGCCCGGTAACCGATTCAGCGCTTCAACATTCCAGAGATATAGATAAAATATAGGTGAAAGGCGTTAGGTTGTCAAAAGATTAAAACCCCGCGCTTTGTGTGCAAAAAACGCGTACATCTTCCAAATTGCGGATTGATTGCGGAAGCCGCCCGGGTGCCTTGCATTTACCTAGCGACATGATTATACTTTGGAACCATGAAAGACGCCGATGAAAGTATACCCAATCCACGGGAACTGGAAAAGGAGATCGGGGAATTTCTTTCCAAGAAATTCGGCCCGAACGTGAAAATTGTCTCACCGATCGTCATGCCGGAGCAGTTCCAGCAGGAAGAAGACGGGGAAATCAAAAGAAGAGGCCCTCAGCTGGAGTTCGATCTCAAACCGGAGGACCTTATTGCCTACCTGGATCAATACATTGTCAAGCAGGATACGGCCAAGGCCATCCTGGCGACAAAAATTTGCACCCATTTCAACAGAATAAGCCGCCAGGGCGCTTCGGGCAGCGAAGTGGCCGACATGGTCGGCAGCATCAAGAACAACGTCCTGATGATGGGTCCCACCGGTGTGGGCAAAACTTACATGATCAAGCTCATTGCCAACAAGATCGGCGTACCCTTTGTGAAGGGGGATGCAACCAAGTTCAGTGAGACCGGTTATGTGGGTGGGGATGTGGAAGACCTGGTCCGGGATCTGGTCCGGGAAGCCGACGACGACATCGAACTGGCCCAGCACGGTATCATCTACATCGATGAAATCGATAAAATTGCCGGCAGCCGCAATCTAATCGGCGCCGATGTTTCGCGCACCGGTGTGCAGCGCGCCCTGCTCAAACCCATGGAGGAAACGGAAGTCGACCTCAAAGTCCCCCATGATCCGATTTCCATGATCCAAGAGATAGAGCGCTTTCGCAAGACCGGATCGAAAGAAAAACAAACCGTCAATACCCGCAATATTCTGTTCATCATGAGTGGTGCCTTCAGCGGTCTGGATGAAATTATCGGCAAGCGTTTGAATTCCAAGCAAATTGGTTTCGGATCAGCACTCCAACCCCGGGACAGGTCGACTGACCTGCTGCGGAGCGTAACCTCCGAAGACCTGTTGAAATTCGGGTTCGAATCCGAATTCGTCGGCCGACTGCCAGTCCGGGCCGTATTCGAGTACCTTGCCGAAGAGGATCTGTTTGCGATCCTGAAAAACCCCAATAATCCGATTATCCTGGGTAAGAAACTTGATTTCGGTGCGTACGGCATTGAAGCGAAGTTCGACGACAGCGCCCTGGAACTGCTGGCCCGCGACGCCCATGGCGAGAATACCGGTGCCCGGGGGCTGGTAAGTGCGGTGGAACGGGCTTTGCTGGCCTTCGAAAGACAATTGCCCTCCAGTGAGGTCAAACAATTTCCTGTTACCGGGGCGGTGATCCATGAACCGGAAGCCGCGCTGGAGCGTCTCAAAGCCCAGAGTGCGGGGGTCCTGTCCGAGTTCGAAACTCTGGCCGAGAGCGAAAAACAGCGCATTATCGAGTACCTGCAAGAAAACACCACGATCTTATCAGACAAGTACAAGCTGACGCTTACCGACACGCGCCTGGACCTGGCGGCCACTTTTTACTGCCGGAACGTCATCGACATCGATCAGGCCCTCACCCGGTTGAAAAGCTTTTACGATGACGTCAAAAAGATAGAACTGGAGTTTTTTAACAAGCATGATATAAACATCGTCCTTGAAGAAGATGCCGTTGATTTCATTATTGAAAAACGTGTGCTGGCCCAGCTTGACCTGGACCAGCTCTATGAAATATTGACTGATGATTTCGCATTGGGCCTGAAGCTGGTCAAGGAGAAGAAGGGACGGCATCGCTTCTTCATATCGCGTCAGGCGCTTACCAATGCGGACGACTACGTGGGTGCGCTCTTAAGGGACGATTTGGAAACGGACAAAGACCAACTGCCTAGTTCCTGACCCACCTCTAGAAACGAAATCCCTTATTCAGTACCGGCAAATCAACGGGCATGCCCGTCGCGACCTGCCTCAACAGAAAGGTTTAACAAATATATGATCGGTATTTCCAAACTTTATTGCGGCACGGTCGAACCTTCCGACGCCCTGCGCTACGGACGGCATTCGGGCTCGCTGCCCTCGCATCTGCTGCAGTTTTCAGAAGACAAGAAACCGGTGGTTGTCTGGAACATGACTCAGCGTTGCAACCTGAAATGCGTCCACTGCTACGCCCACGCCAAAGATAGAACGTTTGCGGGTGAGTTGACCACAGCGCAGGGTAAAGCGCTCATCGATGATCTGGCCGCCTTCGGGTCCCCGGTTATCCTTTTCTCGGGCGGCGAGCCCACCATGCATCCGGACCTGCCGGAACTGGCCCAGTATGCGGTGGACCGCGGCATGCGAGCGGTTATCTCCACCAACGGAACCCTCATCACCGAAGATCTGGCCCATACACTCAAGGAGATCGGCCTGTCGTATGTCGGCATCAGCCTCGATGGTCTTGAAACGATCCACGATCGCTTTCGCGCGGTGAAAGGCGCCTTCCAATCTGCCCTAAAAGGCATCCGGAACACCCAGAAAGCCGGGATCAAAGTCGGTCTGCGCTTTACGGTCAATCGTTTTAACTACCAGGATATTCCCGGTGTATTCGATCTTTTGGAGGAGATGGAGATCCCGCGGGTCTGTTTTTATCACCTGGTGTATTCCGGTAGGGGATCCAAACTGGTGGATGATGACCTGACCCACGCCCAGACCCGTGAGGTGGTCGACCTGATCATCGACCGGACCCGGGATCTGCATGCACGCGGCAAGCCCAAAGAAGTATTGACCGTGGACAATCATGCGGATGGCCCCTATCTTTACCTGCGCATGCGCGAGGAGAACCCTGAACGTGCCCAGGAAGTCCTGGAACTGCTGAAAATGAACGAGGGCAACAGCTCTGGCCGCGGGATCGGTTGCGTGAGTTGGGACGGTGAGGTCTATGCCGACCAGTTCTGGCGCCATACCAGTTTCGGGAACATTAAGGACCGTCCTTTTTCCGAGATTTGGACCGATACCTCCGACGAGTTGCTCCAGAAACTCAAAAACAAAAAGGCCTATGTGACAGGTCGCTGCGCCACCTGCCAGTGGCTGGATATCTGTGGCGGCAATTTCCGCGTACGCGCCGAGGCAGTCACGGGTGACCTGTGGGCGCCCGATCCGGCCTGTTATCTCACCGACAAAGAAATTTCGGAAACCCTGTAAACCGGTAAAAGGAACTTCCCATGATCTTTCCTGATTATCGTCCCCGCAGAATGCGCAGCAATGAGAATTTTCGACGGATGATCCGTGAAACCCACCTGGGTGTCGAAGACCTGATTCTGCCGCTTTTTGCCATTGGCGGCAAGGACGTGAAAAATCCCATCGAGTCGATGCCGGGTCACTTTCAGCTCTCGCTGGACAACCTAGTGACGGTTGCGCGCGAGGCAAGTGAACTGCGTATTCCGGCTATTATGCTCTTCGGTATACCGGATAAAAAGGATGCTCTGGGGACAGCCGCCTACGCGAAAAACGGCATCGTCCAACAGGCGGTCAAAGCGGTGAAAGACGAGGTCCCTGACCTGGCGGTGATCACGGATGTCTGCCTGTGCCAATATACCGATCATGGACACTGCGGGGTGGTTGAAGGACGGACCATCGACAATGACGCCTCCCTGGACCTGCTGGCCCGGATCGCGGTCAGCCATGCCCGCGCCGGAGCCGACATGGTAGCCCCTTCGGATATGATGGATGGGCGGGTGGCTGATATCAGGAATAGTCTCGATGAGAACGACTACGACCATGTTCCCATCATGGCGTACAGCGCGAAATACCACTCGGCTTATTACGGCCCCTTTCGCCAGGCCGCCCACTCTGCGCCCCAGTTCGGTGACCGCCGCACTTACCAGATGGATCCAGCCAACGCCCTGGAGGCCATCCGCGAAGCCGCTATGGACATTGAGGAGGGCGCCGACATTATCATGGTAAAACCGGCGCTGTCCTACCTGGACATTATCTGTCGGATAAGAGAAAAGATCGATCTGCCGGTGGCGGCCTATAACGTCAGCGGTGAATTCGCCATGATCAAAGCGGCCGAAAAAATGGGCTGGATAGACGGCACCAAGGTGATGCTGGAAACCCTGACCTCGATCAAACGCGCCGGTGCGGACATGATCCTGACCTATTTCGCCATAGAGGCGGCCAAAGCAATCAATGCCGGATGAATTTGGTAAACCGAATTCATCCGTTTTAAGTGTTTCGTTTTCGGTGTTCGGAAATTCCCCCGCACCCAAACCGATTCTTGAAACGCAAACCCAACATTCAACACGCATGTTTTAACACGCTTTTATGAGAACTATGACCCCACATCCACACCATACATCGAAGCCGGGCGGGCACCCGGATGGGACATCCAAAGGGGCCACCCTGCGGCTGGTAGCCTGGGAAATAACCCGCAACTGCAATCTGAACTGCGTCCACTGCCGGGCTGCGGCCACCTACGGTCCCTATGAGGGCGAGCTTGATACGGCAGCTTGCCTGCGGCTTTTGGATCAAATTGCCAAAACCGGTGAACCGATCGTCATCCTGACCGGCGGGGAACCCCTACTGCGACCGGATATCTTTGAAATTGCCCGTTACGGTACGGACAAGGGCCTGCGCATGGTAATGGCCCCGAACGGCACCCTGGTGACGCCGGAGAATGCCGCGAAAATGGCCGCTGCCAGCATCCGCCGCATCAGTATCAGCATTGACGGGGCCACCGCTGAATTCCATGACCGTTTCCGAGCAGTCGAGGGCGCCTATGCTGGCGCCCTGCAAGGCATCGAGAACGCCACACGGGCCGGCATCGAGTTCCAGATCAATACCACTATTACGCGGGCCAACCTGGACCAGATCCCCAAGATCCATCAGTTGGCCATTGATCTGGGAGCGGTCGCCCACCATATCTTCCTGCTGGTGCCCACCGGCCGCGGTAAATATATTGCCGACCAGGAGATAACCGCGGAAGAATATGAACAGACCCTGAACTGGTTTTACGATCAGCGCGGAAAAAGTCCGCTGCAGCTCAAGGCCACGTGTGCCCCGCACTACTACCGTATTTTGAGGCAGCGGGCTTCCGACGAAGGCAAATCCGTCACCTTCAACTCCCACGGTCTGGACGCTGTCACCCGCGGCTGTTTGGGCGGGACCGGTTTTTGCTTCATTTCCCACATCGGTATCGTGCAGCCCTGTGGATTTTTACATGTAAACAGTGGCGACGTCACCCAAACACCCTTCGACGAGATTTGGAATTCGTCCGAGGTCTTCACCCGGTTGCGGGATTTTAAGCAGTTAACCGGGAAGTGCGGTGCCTGTGAATACAAGCGTGTCTGCGGCGGCTGTCGGGCACGGGCTTTCGAAGCCACCGGAGAATTCATGCACGAAGAGCCCTTGTGCAGCTATGAACCTGTATTGAAAAGCGACGCCTAATCCTCGCATTTCTGGTCATGCAACGGCCCGCCTGATCCGTAAACCCGGACCAGGCGGGCCGTCGCATGCTTCCCGCTTGCGTTTTTTTTACAAATGGGCGATGTTAGTTTTATAGACCTGACAGCTCCCATGCTATCGGAATTTGACCCTGCCCCTCACCTTCACAGCTATTTACCGCATCTGCGCTGATCATTGTCATGGTCTCAGCCCCAGCAAGTCCAAACGCTATCGGGAAACCAAGGAGCTTGCCATGAAGATCAAAGACTTGATGATTCCGGATCCTATCACCATAACCCAAGACGCAACTATCCAGGATGCCATTGCCGTTATGAAGGCAAACTCGATCCGCCACCTGCCGGTGGTGGCCCCGGGAAAACGTTTTGTCGGCCTAGTGACCCTGGCAGACTTAAAACAGGGGTTGATTCCATCAATGGTTGCCGGTGTTACGCTTTCGGACCTTATGATCAAGGACATTATCTCCGTATCCCCCGACAGCGACATCGAAATCGCCGCCCGGCTGATTTACGAGCACAAAATCAGCGGTATGCCGGTCCTCAAAAATAATACCCTGATTGGAATCATTACCGAAACCGACATGCTGCGCGCCTTTATCGATATGATGGGTATTTTGACAGCCTCTTCCCGGATTGATGTCCGGGCCGGGGAAAATGGCCGGGGCGGGTTTCAAAAGGCCCTGGAGGTGATTAACGCCAGCGGCGGTGAAGTCATCAATGTCGGCATCGCTACCTTGCAGTCCACCGGCCGTATTTACTACTTCCGCCTGAAAGAATGCAAAACCGCAGGCATCTGCAGCGCCTTGGAGGAAAACGGTTTTGAAGTGGTCAGTTCGACCGATTAGGATCAGGTAGATAGGCTGAAGACTGAAGGCTGAAGTAAAACCGTATCGAACGGTGTGCCTTCAGCCTTCGGTCTTCAGCCTAAGCCCCTGGCGAATGGCTATTCATTAGCCAGAGCGTTTAACACCAGCGTCAGCGGCCGATCCTCCTCGCTGGTTCCCGTGAAGCGGATGGGCCCCGGACGGCGGTAGTTATCCGTCCCCGGTTCGGCGGCCAACCACTGCTCGCGAAATTTTTTGACCACCTGAAAGGCGACTGAATCCAGTTCCACCACACTTTTTTCCAGGACCAGGGACAATTTGCCCTTACGTTCTTCCAGGCGCATGAGCGGGGCAATGGGAATACCCACCGGTACCCAGCGTGAAAAATCCTTCTCCAGGTTCTTGATGGCCGCCATTTGCCCCGTCGCGCCATTGGCAATAAGGCTGAACACAGTCAGCCCCAGGTTATAGGTATAATTGCAGTCAAAGCGCGTGGGATGGCTGCCACGCCCGTCGTAACCATAAAAATGCCGCTGTATCTTGAACTTGGGCATCGATTTGTCATAGATCTTCAAGACAGCCGCCGGCGGATCCTCATCAGCCGACATGATGCCGGCTTTAACCAGAGTCTGTGTCAGGGTCTTAATGGAGAAGATACTCTCCTTCATAAGCAGATACGGCCCATTCACGTAGTCCTTGAAAAGGACCGGCCCGATTTTGGCGGGGTCAAGTCCATCGGCTGTCAGGACCTTCTGAAAATACATCCGCTCGATGCCGACTTTATACAGGCCTTTTTCCTTCAGAATGTCCAGATAATCTTTCACCAGCCCCATCAGGATTTTATCCGTCTGAACCAGTGAAAACTGGAAATTGCCGTGACTGTCGCGTTCAGTCAGCAGCCCTTCCTGAAAGAAATCCGGGATATCGTTGAACAGATCATTATCGCGGGCATTCCAGATGGGCAGCCCACCATTTTCACTGGCTTGCTGCTTGAGGCGGCGAAGATATTCCAGCTTCTCTTCAAGGGAAGGGAATGTCTTGTGAAAATCGATATCGTGGGTATCATTGTAGTCCGCAATAATGGTGCTGAGCTTGATGATAAAGGTTTGGATTTCGTTGATGAATTCCAATACGCCCTCCGGAATGACCAAAACACCGTAATTTTTGCCAACAGCGGCCCTCCGTACGATGCCGTCGCAAATCACCCGGGACAGGTGCCGCAAGGTCATGCCGTAGGCGGTATAATCGGTCGTGCCGTCTTTTCGGGCAGCCGCAATACGGCGGTCATCAACATAATCGGCGAGGTCCTCACCGATCAGTGTGATGTTTGCATGGGTCTGCAACGCAACCTCCAAAGCCAGGTGACTGGCGACCCGTCCCATAACCTTGCAAATATGCCAATACTTCACATCCGAACTGGCATCGGTACACAAGTTGCTTATGTTCTGGGCGAAACCGCGCGCAGCTGAGTGAAATCCGAAGGACATGGCGCACAACACCACGCCGGTTGCGTCCCGGACCTGAATATCACCGTCGATGGTCTTGGGGACGCCAATGACCTGAACCCCGTCTTCCAACATTTCCTGGGCCAGGAACGCGGCGTTGGTATTTGAATCATCTCCACCCACCACGACCAGTGCATCAATTCCTAGTGTCTTGCAGGTTTCCCGGGAGAGGGACATTTTCTCGGCCGTGTCGATTTTTGTCCGCCCGGTTTTGATCATGGTAAAACCGCCGATATTCCGGTATTCATCCACCAGTTCAGCAGTCAGCTCAACCACTTCATTTTCGATGATCCCGTCCGGTCCGAGCCAGAAGCCGTACAGTACGGATTCCGGGTTGGCCTTCTGCATAGCATCAAACAATCCGGCAATGACGTTATGCCCGCCAGGTGCAGGGCCGCCCGAAAATACCACCCCGATTTTGCGCTTGTGTCGATAGGCTACAACAAATTTTTCATCGGCATCGGGATAAGGCTTCACCGCCTGGACCTGATTTTGAATGATGCCCGGCAATTGGCGGCGGGCGTCCTGATCGATTTCAAACTGATAATCCGGACAGACCTCCAGTCGGGTAATGCTACCTGCAAACGCCTCGCAGACCGGCGGGACGAAGGCCCGCCGTTCGCGCAGCTCTGAGTTGATTTTACTCGTGGCCTGCTTCACATCCGGATGCTGCAACAGGGTTTCCAGGTTTGTGCTTCCTTTAGCGGGCATGTATTTATCTCCGAATTTCTATATGTTACAGACATTCCTTGTTTAAAAAACCGGGGCTGTTGGATGGCCATATTACCTGTCCCATGCGGAAAGTGTCAAGGAGATTAGCCCCGGGTGACAGCCAGCCGAATCCACTGTAGACAGAGGGCCATAGCTTCAAAACTGTCCGGAACCGGTCATTGGCGAGGCCGAAATAACTTCCCGGATGAAGTTTTGCTTGACTCTGGGCAGTGCCGATAGTAAATGGGTGATCCATTACATTGCGTTCAGTCCCATTAAAAGCACGTCCTCAAACGCTAAACAAATCTTTACTTTACGAAGCATCTGATATATATCGAACCATCGGTCAGGACGACAAAATCAGCCCATTACAGGGCATTAACCGACCGAAATGTGGTTCTAACGGAAACAGGGTGTTTCTCGGTGGAAACTCCCGACATACAGGGGGGCTCGAAAAGGAGGATTAAAGATGAAAAAAGGTCTTGTAATGGGGTTGGTATTGGCAACGGCAATCCTGTTTGGTTTTTCGGCAACCGCCATCGGATCGGATATCGATCTGGCCAAAAAATCCACGCTGGAACAGATTACCAAACGCGGCGAACTGAGAGTGGGTTTCGAGGCTGGCTACCTGCCGTTCGAAATGGCGGATAAAAAAGGTCGCTTCATCGGCTTTGATATCGACATGGCCAAAGAAATGGCCAAGGCCATGGGCGTTAAATTCGTACCGGTCAACACGGCCTGGGACGGCATCATTCCCGCCCTGATCACCAAAAAATTCGATATTATTATCAGTGGGATGACCGTTACTCAGGAGCGAAACCTCAAGGTTAACTTCGCCGACCCGTACATCATCGTCGGCCAGACCATCCTGCTCAACCCGAAACACAAAGGCAAAGTAAAATCCTACAAGGACCTCAACAATCCCAAGTACACCCTCACCTCCAAGCTGGGCACCACCGGTGAGCAGGCCATCAAACGCATGATCCCCAGAGCAAAATATAAATCTTTCGAAGTTGAATCAGAAGCTGCCCTGGAAGTTCTCAACGGCAAAGCGGACGCCACCGTTTACGACCTGCCCTTTTGCGCCACCTTCATGGCTCAGCAGGGCAAAGGCAAACTCGTCTTCCTGGACGAACCGTTTACATTTGAGCCGCTGGCCTGGGCTGTACGCAAAGGCGATCCTGATTTCATGAACTGGCTGAACAACTTCCTGCGCCAGGTGAAGAATGACGGCCGCTATGAAAAGATCTATAACAGATGGATCAAGAGCACGGACTGGATCAAAGAAATCGAATAGTCTTCCAGTATAAGCACTACCGGACTCTTACTTCAGGCCGGCACCCCTGGTAACAAAGGGTTGCCGGCCTGTTTTGCAAACAGGATGGGACATGGAATCTTCAAGCCTACAAAAACCACGTACAAAGGCGAACCTGACGTTCTGGATCTGCACTTTCTTCCTGGGCATTATCGCGATGCTCGCCTTTCTCTATGCGGCCACCATTAAAATCGACTATGTCTGGCGCTGGTACAACGTCCCCCGCTACTTCGCCAATCTTGATCAAATTGAAACCAAAGCTGAGTTAGATGGGGTCGTTGAATCCGTCTCCCGGGACGGCAACCGGGCGGTCATTAAAATCAAAGGGGACGACGGTACCGAGACCTACACCATAGAGCATGACAAGGTGGAAGTCCGCGTCGGTGAAGGTGATTTCATTTCACCGGGCGATACCCTGGGGCTATACGAGGAATGGCGGCCCGGAATTTTGCTCCAGGGCATGTGGATCACCCTGAAGGTGAGCATTTATTCTATCGTTTTTGGTATTTTGATAGGGCTCATCGGGGGCATTGCTCGTCTATCCTCGAACCCCGCTTTCAAATGGGCCTCGATTACGTATGTTGAAATAGTCCGCGGGTCACCGCTCCTGGTACAGATTTTTATCTGGTATTTCGTCCTGGCTACCCTCATAAACGAAATACTTAAACAGTACGGAGCGACCGAAATACCGGCCCTCTGGTACGGGGTGGCGGCCCTGGCCTGCTTTACGGGGGCCTATGTCACCGAGATCGTGCGGGCCGGCATCCAGTCCATACACCGGGGGCAGTCGGAGGCCTCCCGCTCCCTGGGCATGACCTACGCCCAATCCATGTACTATGTCATTCTGCCCCAGGCCATGCGGCGCATCCTGCCGCCCCTGGCGGGCCAGTTCATCAGCCTGGTCAAGGATTCTTCCCTGCTGGGGATGATCGCCATCCGGGAACTGACCAAGGCCACCCGTGAAGCCATTACGGTCAGCCTGCAACCCTACGAATTCTGGTTTGTCTGCGCCATCATGTACCTCGTGTTGACCTTCGCGCTTTCAATGTTTGTACAGTATCTGGAAAGGAGGTATGCAACCTCGTGATAGATGTCAAAAATGTCTATAAAACCTTTCTGGTACCCCACGAAGTCAAAGCCCTCGTGGACGTGACCACCAAGATCGAAGCCGGTGAAGTGGTGGTGGTTATCGGGCCTTCCGGCTCGGGGAAAAGCACCCTGCTCCGTTGCCTCAACCATCTGGATACCGCCACGAGCGGGCATATCATTATTGACGGCATCGATATCCTAGACCGCAAGACCAATATTAACAAGGTCCGGGCGGAGGTGGGCATGGTCTTTCAGTCTTTCAACCTCTTTCCGCATAAAACCGTGCTGGAAAATGTCACCCTGGCCCAGACCGTGGTGCGCAAACGGCCCAAGAAGGAAGCCACGGATAAGGCCATGGCCCTCTTGAAGAAGGTGGGTATCGTCGACAAGATCAATGTCTATCCGGACCAGCTTTCAGGCGGCCAGCAGCAAAGAGTGGCCATTGCCCGCGCCCTGGCCATGGAACCCAAGATCATGCTGTTCGACGAGCCGACCTCCGCACTGGATCCGGAGATGATCGGCGAGGTCCTGGATGTCATGAAGGCCCTGGCCAAGGAGGGCATGACCATGGTGTGCGTGACGCACGAGATGGGGTTTGCCCGGGAAGTGGCCGACCGGGTCATCTTCATGGATGAGGGGAAAATCGTCGAAGTTGGTACTCCGGAACACTTTTTCGAGAACCCGGATCACGAACGGACCAAGTTGTTTTTAAGCCAGATTTTGTAACTGTAAGTTAAAAGATCTCGGGCATGGCTGCAACCTGCAGCTGTGCCCGCAGACGCCCATATGCGCTCCCAATACTGCCGCCGAACTCTGGCAGCCTGGCCACACCTGGTTTTTCACCTGCCCAGAACCGACTATTTCCCCGAAATATCAGGCGATCCTACATTACACCACATATTGTATAGCCTTACACCAACACCCACCTTCTGTTGTGTTTTCGCTTTACATCAAATAGACCATCTGGTATACACAGACTCACTGCGCACAGCAGGCATCACCGTCATTTCCGAGTGACCTTTAAGAAGGACAACCACGCAAACATGAGACTGAAAAAGCTGGAAATCACCGGATTTAAATCCTTCCACGAGCGTGCCATCATCCATTTTCCGGACGGCATATCGGCCATTGTGGGACCCAACGGGTGCGGCAAGAGCAACGTGGTGGACGCCCTGCGATGGGTCATGGGCGAGCAGAGCGCCAAACAGCTGCGCGGCAAGTCCATGGAAGATGTCATCTTTTCGGGAACAGCCGGGACCCCCTCGCTAAACATGGCCGAAGTGTCCCTGACCCTCTCCAATGAAAACGGGAACGGCCCCGAAGAGTTCAAGGATTTTACTGAAATCATGATTACCCGGCGGGTGTACCGCAGCGGGGAACGGGTCTACTACCTCAACAAACAGCCCTGCCGTCTCAAAGATATCTACAACATTTTCGTGGGCAGCGGCATGGGGGCCAGGTCATACGCGGTGATCCAGCAGGGCAATATCGGCGCCATTACCGATGCCGGGCCGGACGAACGCCGCGCCTTTATTGAGGAGGCCTCCGGCGTTACCCGTTACAAGGCCAGGAAGACCGAGGCCCTGCGCAAGGTGGCTTCCACCCAGCAGAACCTGCTGCGGCTCAATGACATCACCTCGGAAATCAGTCGCCAGATGGCCAGCCTGAAACGCCAGGCCCGCAAAGCCGAACTGTACAACAAATTCAAAGCGCGCATTCGCACACTCGATGTCAGGCTTTCCTTTGTGTATCATGATGAATTTACACAAAAGATATCCGACTCCGAAACCCTGTTGAAAGAACTGAACGACGCTGACCTGGAACACACCGCCGAATTGAAACGCATCGATGCGGCCGTGGAAGAGATCAAATTCAAGCGGGAAAAGAAGAGCCACGAGATCAGCGAACAGAAAACCAGGCGCTATGACGGCCAGCGTTCCATAGACCGTTTGGAAAACGACATGGCGCACCTGCGCAGCGAAATCCGGCGCCTCACCGGTGAAATTACCGAGCTGGAAGACGCCGGCAAGGACCTCGAATCCAAAAACGTCAAGCTCGTCAGCGAAATCAACCAGGTGGAAGCTCAGAACCAGGAATTTACCGGCCGGATTTCAGAGGTCCGGACAGCCCTGGACAAAGAACGCACCGCCTCCCAAAAACTTATCGATCGCCAGGCCGAACTTGACCGCACCCTGGAGACTGCCAAGTCCGAACACATGGACCTGGTCACCCAGGAAGCGCGCCTGAAAAATATTTCGCAGAACGCTTCCCGTAATCAGGAAAATCTGACTCGCCGCCTCAAACGCATCGACGAGGAAGCCGCCCTGGCCCAGAAGGCCCTGGCGGATCTGCAACGCAATAAGGAACAGCGCGAAGAGGAATTGAGGAGTATCAAGCGCGAAATCACCCGTCTGAACCGGCGGGTGGATGAAACCCAGGCCGAACTCAAGGAGAAAAACACCGTCCTGGGGCAGCAGGTAAAGAAAGTTCAGACCCTTGAATTCGAAAAGAACCGCTCCCGTTCGAAGTACGCCACCCTGAAAAAGATGGAGGACAATTTCGAATGGTACAAGGACGGCGTGCGGGCCGTGATGCAGGCCAACCAGCAAGCAACCACCGACGCGCCCCGCCAGTTGGAAGCCAGTATTCTGGGCCTGATGGCCGATATTCTTGAGGTCCCGTCGGAATATGAAACCGCGGTGGAGGCGGTTTTGGGTGAATCCCTGCAGTACGTGCTGGTCAAAGATATGCAATCCGGCGTAAATGCGGTGGAGTATCTGCGGAACGAGGCAGCCGGGCGCAGCGGTTTCATCCCGCTGGCGGACCTGAACGAAGCCCAAGGGCGGCCTCCGGCCGACACTCGCGCAGATCAGCTCATCCAGCAGGTGACTGCGCGCGCCGGTTATGAAGAACTGACCGAGCAGCTATTGGGCCGGGTCCTGGTCGCGGACGATCTGGCGGCGGCCCGGGACCTGCGTGCCAAAACCGCCAATCAATGGGCCGTGGTCACCCTGCAGGGCGACCTGATCACGGCCGGTGGTGTCCTGGTTGGCGGCAGCCGGGACAAGCTGGCCGGAATCCTGGCCAAGAAAGCGGAAATCAAAACCCTGGCCGAGGGCATCGAAACCCTCAAGAGGGAACTGGTGGCAGGCCACGCCGCCCAGGAGAAAATAGCGGCCGAAGTACGACAAACGGAAGTGGAATTGCAAAAGCTTATGGAGGAGCGCGGGGAGCAGATTCAAGATGAAATTGAGGCTGAAAAAACCCTGTATAAAGTGACCGAAGACCTGAAGCACGCCCGGCGCCACCTTGAGGTGGTCCAATTGGAGCAGGAACAGATCCTGGGAGAGGCGGACGACACGACCGCCGAGATGAACCGGACCAATACGGCTATAGAGGAAATCGGAGCCCGCATCAAAACCGCCCAGGAGACCGTGGCGGCCACCACCGGCCAAATAGATACCCTGAAAGCGCAGATGGAAGGTTTTAACCGAAACATTATCGACCTCCAGATGAAGCTGACGTCGGCCGAAGCCGGGTTGGAAAACAGCAAAACCACCCTGCGGCGATTGAATGAATTCCAGGCGGACGGCCAGGCCCGCAAAGAGCAGCTGGAGGCCGAAATCACCCGCAAGGCCCGGAAGATGACGGAATCCAAATTCCGTATCGACGAAAGTGAAGCCTCCCTCAAAGGCCTTTACGAACGGGTGCAAAAGCTCGATGCAGAGCTGCAGAACAATGAACAGGATTTTAGCGCTATCGATGAACAGCTGCGTAAAAACGACCGCAAGGCCTCGCGCCTGACCAGTAAGCGGGAAGCCGCCAGCCAGAAAATTCGCCTGGTCGAACTCGATCTCTCCCAGCAGCGCTTGCAGCGTGAAAACCTGGAAAACCGCCTCGTCGAGCGTTACCACAAAACCCTGGTCGAATTCCGGCGTGAGTTCGCCGACCAGGAAGACGCCGCTGAAAAGGCGCCGCAGCAGACGGTCACCCAGATGGAAGCCGAACTTGAGCGGAGCCGCAAACGAATTGCGAGCATTACCGATGTCAACCTGGGTGCTATCCGTGAGTACGATCAGTTGAAAGACCGGCAGGATTTTCTAAACGAGCAGCGGGATGACCTGCTCAAGGCAATCGATGACCTGCACCGGGTTATCCGGAAGATCAACCGGATCACCCAGGAAAAATTTATGGGGACGTTCAACGCGGTCAATGAAAAAATCAGCGAAATCTTTCCACGGCTCTTCGAGGGCGGCACCGCCAAGCTGATCCTGACCGAACCGAGCAACCCGCTCGAGACCGGTGTGGAATTCATGATCCAGCCGCCCGGCAAAAAGCTGACCCGCATGAGCCTGCTGTCGGGCGGCGAAAAAGCCCTTTCCGCCATTGCCTTTATCTTTTCCATTTTCATGCTCAAGCCGGCTTCTTTCTGCCTGATGGACGAAATCGACGCGCCGCTGGATGACGCCAACATCTTCCGGTTCAATGAACTGCTCCGGATCATCGGCGCCAAATCCCAGATTGTCCTTGTCACCCATAACAAACGCAGCATGGAGTTTGCCGATACCCTGTTCGGGATTACCATGGAAAAGAAGGGAATCTCGAAAATCGTGTCGGTGAACTTCGACCGCAACGGCGATCAGTCCACCCCTGACGATTCTGAGCTTGACGTGGCCGCCAATCAATAGTAACCGCCTTGCAGGTGTTCAGGTCGAAGGCTGAAGACTGAAGGGAAACCTGTTTTATCTGCCTGGATCGGTTAGTTTTCGGTGGACCTTCACCCAGGGGTGAAAGACCACCATTATCAAAAAGCCCTTGGCCTTTACCTTCAGTCTTCAGCCTTCAGCCTTTTAACCTGACCAGCTTCACAATCTTTCTACGGCATAGACAATAAATCCGGCCTGGTCCTGAGGGCCAAGATTTAAGGACCGCATAATATAGAGGCACTTTATGGCATTCGGATGGTTTGGAAAGAAGGACACGGAAGAAGAAAACCGATCGAAGGAAGAACAGGACACCCAGCCCGCGGAAGCGACCGTTGATTCTGAAGATGCGGCCCTGGATACGGCGGAAATAGCCGGGGAGCCTGATAGGCAGGTCGATGCAACGGAAGGTGCAAATCAGACACCGTCATCCGGCGACCAGGAGTCTGAAGCGGCACTGGAACATACGCCTGCCCCGGAACCGTCCATGGATCTGGAAGTAGAAGCACCCGGCGGCTTTTTCAAGCGCCTGAAAAACGGTCTTTCCAAAACGCGGCAGGTTCTGACCACGGATATAGACGAGTTGTTCACCGGCAAAGTCAAAGTCGATGACGCTATGCTCGAAGACCTCGAAGAGCTGCTGATCACCGCCGATATCGGGGTTCAGACCACGATGGATATTGTTGAACGGCTGCGTAAAAAAGCGCCGCGGATTTCCGGCCCCGAGGATTTGAAGGAAATTTTGAAAAACGAAATCCGGGCCCTGCTGAACATCGCTGCTGAAACCAGCCGGGAACACGCTGTCAAACCGCATGTCATCATGGTCATCGGCGTCAATGGCGTCGGAAAAACCACGACGATCGGGAAGCTGGCGGCCAAGGCCAATGCCGCCGGCCAAAAGGTCCTGATTGCCGCCGCCGATACCTTTCGGGCGGCAGCTATCGAACAGCTGACGATCTGGGCCCAGCGCGCGGACGCAGACATCGTCAAGCACAAAGAGAACTCCGACCCGGCGGCCGTGGCCTACGACAGTATCGAAGCGGCCCTGGCCCGGGACAAGGATCTCGTCATCATCGATACGGCCGGCCGCCTGCACACCAAAGTGAACCTCATGGAGGAGTTAAAAAAAATAAAGCGCTCCGTTTCCAAGAAGCTGGCAAATGCGCCCCACGAAACCCTCTTGGTGCTCGATGCCACTACCGGCCAGAATGCCCTGTCCCAGGCCAAGCTCTTCAACGAGGCCATGGACATCACGGGTCTGGCCCTGACCAAGCTCGACGGTACTGCCAAAGGCGGCATCGTGGTGGCCATCAGCAGCAGCCTGAACATCCCGCTGGAATATATCGGTGTGGGGGAACAAATAGCCGATCTGCAGGCGTTCGATCCCGAAAAATTTGTGGACGCGCTTTTCTAAAAGTCGCTTTCAGTCACTCTGACTTCAGTTAAAATTCCACGGCCGCAAATTAGTTGAGTTGTTTGATAAGAATTCACTTCGCGGGGCTCGAATGACGGCAATTGGCGGATTGTGTGCCGTTGCAAAGTGCATCCTAAGATGTAGCGGGTCCAAAATCCTATCAGCGGCCAGGTTTCAGCCGACCTCACCTTAAATGGGTATAACCGATAATTGGCATTATGCCAACAGCTCATCGGATTCCGATTTTTCCGAATTTCAAAATTTTGGCAACAAAGATATCCGGGCGGCCCTGCCCGGGCGTTAAAAAAAGACTTCCGTCATCGAATTTCAAGCTACGCCGGACAGGCCACGGGCCATTAAGGGTCAATAGGCAAATCATCCACACTCGGCCCGGGCGGTTCGTCATCTAAAGTGCAAACATCGGTGGGCGGCCCGTTTGCAAGCGGCTGCGGCTTGCGTTTGAGGTGCCACAAATCCAAGTGCTTCAATGGAATTTCTGCAACACAGTCTTGCCTCAAAAGCTCCACTTTTATCGCTTCCTACCCAAAAGCACAACAATTGCTCAACTATTCTGTGCTTTTCCGCCAACACAACTTTAATTTAATTTTCAACTTAATTGCAGACCAATTTTCTCGAAAAAATCGTGCTCTAAACCCCTCTAAATCCATGTTTAGAATGGCTGTTTTAATTTTTGCGAGAAACAACTTTATGATTTTGAATCTGATTTATTGAAATCGTTACTAATCACCTACGCTTTGATACCGCTCTTTACACTGCCTTATGCATTCTAAAAGCTCTTCACGTCCCGCCTCGATCTCGGCTTCATACCGCTTCATGTAAGCGGCCTTGCTTCTCTTGATGCTCCTCAAGGCTTTCGAATACTTCTGCTCGATATTAAAAAACTTCGTATTAAGGTCATTTGCCGCATCATACATATCGTCCCTGATATACAGCGATAACTGACCATAATTATTTCGAACCCCCCCTGACTCCGTAGCCCTTCCACCTATTTTGTTGATGACATTCAACAAGTCCGTTGATTTGAACTGTTCAATGTGGGTCTGCAGCTCCTTGGATTTCTGTATCGTTAGCTCCATTTTGTCAAGCAGATTGTCCACACACTCTAAATACACTTCGAGTTCACTTTCTGCCTTACATTTTTTACGCTCAGACCCCACTGTGGCCGGCTCTATGAATGAACGATTAAAATCATCAATTCTATTATTCAATGCGTTTAGCTTTTTCGCTAAACTAGTTTTGAACCTCCTTGGAATTTCAAGCCGTTCACGAACCTTCTTGAAATTGCTTGCGGTAAGAACAGGATTTACTTTTACTTTAGCTGCGAAAACAACCGATGTGAAAAAAAGCAGACCTGTGAATAGAATGGTCACCAACACCGCGGCCGATAAAAACTTGCATCTCATGATGGATACCTCCTTTGTTTAGGCGTACATTTGACTATCAGAATATATAATCCTTAGATCAAGTGCAGAAGAGAGAACATTCATGTATTCTATTGCCATTAATGCTGTCAGAGGTCAAGTATCTGCCAGATTCTTCTGCACAATACCTTTTTGATACTTGACTACAATTACATTAACACCCATACCCTACAATCAGCATTTAGCAGCCTATTTACATGCCAACCCACTATTCCTGTTAAGGGAAGAATTAAGATTGCTTTTAGACCGACCTCTCAGAAGTTTATTCGGAGAGCTCAAGCTATTAATGGACGCGGAGAAAATAAACTATGTAAGCTTGCTTGTCTATTAGTCCGTTTTCGGCGTTGTGTCTATGGTTACATATTAAAAAATGCGCACCTGGATGCGCACTGAAAACGAACTAAAATCCGTCGCAATCTTTGAATACGATATTTCTTCCGCGTCCCTAAAAAAGCGGACTGTAATGGTAGCCCGCTTTTTTAGGTTTTCTTGGTTTACAATGCCATGCTTTTGTCATTCGGGAATGGGATACCGCTCTGGAACCTGGGCCATGCAAGTTTTAAGATCGGTGTTGGCGGCGATCATGCAATCCGTATTGCCTTTGCATCTTTTTAATTTCTTGCCACAGGTTTTAATACATCTATCCCTGGCTTTTTCCCGGTTGGCCATTGCTTTATCAACTGCTTTAAAATGTTTCTTCGCTTTTTTCATTATTCGTTTGGGCTCCTGGCACCTATCCAGTTCCTGCCGGTATTTTTCCTGTTCCTTATCGTGTTCTTCCTCTGAGATGTCATTCGACGCAAATCTATTGATTATACGGTCGGATTTCTGCGTGTATGCATCGATACATTCTTGCTGTAGCTTTAAACTATACGCGTTAAGTTCTTCATTGTCCGCCCATGACAAGTTGACAGTAACGGCGACAATGGGCAGCAGGACTAGAAAAACGGTCACCAAGCCGGAAAAATGCATTCCCATAGCTTTACACATGGTATTCTCCTTTCTTTGCCAACGATCATGAATGTCACCCTCAGTATATTTACCCTTTTTAACCTATCCCTTAATGCAATAGTCAACACAAGACAGTTTGCGGCATCACGTATGGACTGAGGTTGGCACCTATTCCACATATTAGGAATTACCGTTATCATATGCTTTTGATACGTTGAAGTTGGTTTATAAGAATCCCCTATTCGGGTGTCGGCAGTCGGCAAATTGCGGAATGTGTGCCTTTGTAAAGTGTATTCCAAGATGTGGCGGGTCCGAAAACCGATAAGCGGCCCGCAGACAGCCAACCTCTTTTTAATTGAGTATGACCGCTAGGGGCATTATGTCAAAGGCGCATCGGCTGCCTATTTGCCTGAATTTCAAGAATTTTGATAAAAAAGCCGGCCGCACCTGCATGGGCGTTAAAATGGGCTCCCACCTTCGTTTTTCAAACTACTCCGGCCAGGCCAGGTGATATTATGGGTCGACAAGCAAAGCATCAACACTCGGCCGGGCGTCTCGGCATGCACTCTACTGCCCCATCACTCGCATCATTCACTAAATTTTCCAAAGTGGTCAGGCTACCGCTCGTGATCCCGCATACAACGAGCACTTGCGCAGTATCACCACGATCGAGTGAGACATTACCACCGCCCATTGTGCTTGAAGTATTATACTCATAATTTCTTAGGTCAAGACCGAAGACTCTATAGAATAGACTATGATCCTTCTACAACCACTAAAAGTCTAGCACACTTTTTAGATTTCCTATTCCAGCATTTAATAAGAGCTTGCGGATCATTGCACCTACTCCAGCATTTATTCATACAATCTATCAGCTTTTGTCTATCTTTATGCTCGCGATGTTTTTCCCAGCACCCACGACCGCATATCCCAGCACAATCTTTGCTAGTCTGATACTTCTCACACTTCTCCTCAGCTGCTGTCATACATGCCATGTAAGCCTCTTGGCTCTCTTTGGTATATTCTTCGGCATACAAACTGCTAGTACCTATAAAAAGACAAAGTGTAACAGCGATTAATGCACTCGACTTCATTATTACCTCCTTTTATAAGTTTCTCGCTAATTCACTTCTCAAAGCATTTTACATAATATCCATAATATCTGCAATATAAATTTCTTACTCACTTGGCAGCCTTTTGTGCAGCTCCATTGGTACCGTTGGTAGAGGCCCGAATTACGGCGGGTCAATGGGAGAGTGAATGGGTTGATTTGAAAAATGAATTCAAAAGAGAAACTCAGCTTGCAAAGCCTCACATAGAAATTTCTGGGATTGTTCAAGAAGAAAACGCATATTTGGAGCAGTCTTCGAGATGTAAACGCCGCATACTTGAGAATATGGAAGGCAAACCGGAAGACCCGGAGGCTGGCCGACAAGTTTGAACAGGCCTGGAGAACGTTTTCCCGGAACCAGCAAAGCTATGTGAGGACACTGGAGGGGACCCTCCGCTCGCAACATGATTGGGAAAGCGCCTACGCCCATGGGTTGAAGTTATTAAATACCGGCCTAAAAGCAATCGGCGCTTCAATCGAAGACCCTGTAAACACTTACAAGCTTGCTGTAGAGCAGTAGGGAAGGGTAACAATAGCGGTAATGGACGCAGGCGCCGCTTTGTTGTTGCCAGAACAAGAATCCTTATGGGGTAAAGGCCGCCCGGTGGATCATGGATGACTTCGAGCTGATTGCATTTACCTAAAAGACTCGGAACGGTACGGTTATCTTCAAACAGGTATTTCTTATGGGTCTTGACGGTGGGTTTGGAATGTCCCTTGGCAATGCCCCTGCCGATATTAGCAGCCCCCTGACGCAGACCGGCCTTCGTCGTTTTAATCGTCCCCATATCCGAACGCTTTATCATCTCCTCGGAGGTTTTCGCCTCGGTAACATTCAATTTGAGAAAAGAGGTATTTTTGCAATATGTGCAACGCACCCCGGCCTCAATGGCTTGCAAAGTTTTTTTATGATAGCTGTTTTTCCCCCACACCTCTTTGCCAGCCTGGTCAACCGTCCCCCATCTCTTAGTAAGTTGCGACTTTTTGAACTCGGCAAAATGCGTTGAATTTTGATAGAGAGTTTTCGCCCTCTCCCTCGATAACGCAGATTTCTCAAGATCTTCGATCTTATCCGGGAAGTTTTTCACCTTTACCCACCCCAATGCCGGTCAGTCTGCCGCGTAATTGATCCACCCGCTCCGCCAACTAGTCGCAGGTAATTCAGTCGTTCCCGTCTCCGGTTTGGCTGTTTGTTCCAAAACGCTTGTTGTCCTTGAACTTTGCCACCGCCTGCTCGAAGAGATCTGTAAAATTCTCCGGTCCACCGAACTTAAAAATCGCCTCGGTCATGTGGAACTTTAAACCTTTACTCAGTTTATTCTCTCTATGGGCTCGGCCGGCAATCTACTCTGATATCCTGAAGATTTTTAAAGATTTTTTTGATATTTTTATATTGATCGTCGAACGGCCCCATGTCCTGGTCAAAGGTTTCATACTCACTCTCACTGATACCGTTCTGATATGTCATTAATGCTTTAAGCATTGTTTTTCCCTTAAATTTCAACAACTCCGACTCCTTAAGGATCTTTATGGTCTTGTTCACTGTGGCTTTACATTTTCCAGGATCGCTGGCATCGTCCGCTGCGGTGGTTTGGACAACGAAAACACCGCACACCAAGGGGATCGCTATGAACATAACCATGATCATTTGCTTTACTCGCATGGGGGGTCTCCTTTCTTAGACGTTGATGATGGTTTCGGTTTCTCGAACGCTTCCCGCAGCCGGCTGTTTGTAAACGCACTTGCAGAACCAATCCAAACGGTAGCGTCAGGCACCATGCCGGCTCGGCCGGGGGCAGAGCCTGACCGCAAAGGTATAGTACATCACACGCTAATCGATATGAGGGGCTTGGGTTTATTAGTAATGGGGCTTGCATATATTTAGCAAATCCTACTGGAAAGGTCCACCGGTTTCATCCTCTCCGTCAGGCACCTGGGAATGTTGGGCTCGCGGCCAACTTTATCCGTTGCGTCTCAACCGTATAAGTTCGTGTGCAAACCGCCGCCTTCAGCAGGCAGTTAGCGCGAGTGATTTTTTAAAATCCGAGCGGCAATCCCCGGGAGCACCCAGCCCGCCTCACGCTGGATGTTGTATTGGTTGATAAGAATTCCCTTTGGGGGGGGGCGACAGATGGCAATTCGCGAATTGTGTGCTGTTGTGAAGTGAATCCCAGGATGTAGCGGGTCCGAAAAAACCAATCAGCGGCCCGCATTCAGCCTACCTCTCTTTAAATGGGTATGGCCGCTAAAGGGCATTATGCCAACGGCCCATCGGCTGACGATTATAGGGGTCGTGTCAAAATAGTTGGCCGGCTGCTATCACCGTGACCATCAGAGCTTTAAGGCTCCAGGCAATCGTCCGTATCCAGTTGGTGACCACCAAACGGTTGATCAGTTTTGTTTGTTTGCCTTTGCTCAGAAGGCGGTGTATCGGCACTTGCAACAAAAAAGTCGCCGCCCATACCACGGCCACCAAGACAGCCGCCATTCCCGTAGCCATTGACGCCGCTGTTGCCAGCCAGAGCGCCACCGCAGCCACCTCCCCGATCATCAACGGCAATACGATCGCAATGATTCGCTTGACGTACCAAGCGTGGTATGTCCGGAAATCCTCAGAAGGTACCCGATGAAAGCCGGGGTAGATAATGATCTGTACCAGCCAGATCAAGACCAGAAGCCCCCAGCTCAAAGCCAGATGAATAACCGTTACAGCCATCACCAACGCCCGGTTCCCGGCTCACCCTTAAATGGGCCAATGATCTCAGCGGTGATCCAGCCACCGTAGAATTTACCTGGTTGCGCGCGGACTTTCTCGCCTGCCACGAAGCATGCCACTTGGGCCGGGTAGAAAGATACATACGCGCGGATGGCCGCAAACGCCGGGAGCGGGTCCGGGTAGCTCCAACCGACTATACGGCTCGGATCGATTGCCAGAGCCCAGTATCGCGCCACCCCTTTCCATTCGCAGACCGAACTACCCGGCACATCGACCAGATGCGTCCACAGAATATCGTCGGCCGGGATATAAAAAGTCGGCGGACTGGCGGTTTCGAGCACACGATAGCATTGGTTGGAGGTAGCGATCATCTCATTCTCATGCAAGACTTCGACACGACGCTCATCGCGCTCCAATTTGGGTGGTCTGGGATAGTCCCAAACCGATTCCTGGCTGGCTTGCGGTGTGATCGCAAAATCGGGTCGGCTTCGGCCGTTATAACGCCACACGATTGCCCCCTTGGTTTGGTCTAATCTTCTGAATCAACAATGTTTAGCTGACCTGCGTAGCGTCCGACCACATCGCCTTCGAAGCAGTTCTCCAACTCCTCTTCGCTGACATTCTTGACATTCCTCAGCTCGTTTAGCGGACAGACAAATTCGTTTCCGGCCATGTCCTTTACTTTGACGAACAAATCATCTTTTTTTTCCGTATTCATTGGGCAGCCTCCTTCCCATGCTGATAAATTTATGGTTACGGTTGTTTCAACAAATCTGAAATCTTGCAAGCGTATTGCTTAGGTGCCGCTTACATGGGCGCATCAAATGGTTCGGCATAACCGGTGAGTTCGAGATAGCCGCTGCCGTCGATTTTTTCACCCTTGTGTGTCCCCGCGGCCACCAGGCTGCCTTCCCAATAGACGACCTGGGTACTGCGTGGGGTACGCATTTCCTGGTCCTTGACACTGGCTGTTAAGGTGAGGTCCAACTGCAAGGCTGTACTGCGCAGGTGCCAGGCGATCGGATAGCGGGCACCGCTGTGCGGACTGGTCCAGTAGGACAGCGGCGTGAGACGCACATCCGATTTTTTCAGGTGTTGCCACTCGCCCGATGGAAACACCAGCGTGCCGCTGGAAGCCGGATTGACGGATCCGTCCGATTCACGCAGCCTGAAAAACATGATTTCGGTCTGATCGGCCAGCTGCAAGCTGAACCAGTCCCAGCCGCTAATGCCAGGTTGCAGGGGGGCTGTGCTGAATTCGTGGTCCATCCAGGCTGAACCTTGCACGGCATGGCGTTCACCTGCGACGATTAGGTCTCCCGCAGCCTGCAGTCTGGTGAAGGAGTAGTAGCAGCTAGCCCGTTCCGGCGACTGCCCCTTCAAGCTGTATGCGTTGTCGCCATGCAGAACCGGCGGTTTGACCGACGTCAGATCGAGACGCAATGAGAAACCATCGGCGTCGGCCTGCAGGTGATGCCCTTCCGGTGCAATCACGGTGTGCCAGCCGTGCACGTGGACACGGACCGTCGCAGGCGTCTGTTCAACGCCCGCCAGGGAAAGCACCGGCCGGGCCATCCGCTCGGCCTGCAGGTGACGACCATTGGCAATATCGGTTATGGCGGCGTGGGCCAGGTAAATCTGGTCGCTACGCCAGGCTGAGGCCGGCTTGGGCCAGTTTTTGCGCTTTGCGGGCGGTTTCAATCCACTGCGGAAAAAGGTCAGCTGAAAACCGTAACGGTGGCCCCCGTCAGTCGTCAGATTGCCGGTGTAATACCACCACTCGGTGCGATGCTCGGGATGGGGCCCATGATCCTTCGGGAAGGAGAGCTCACAGGGGCCGGTGACCGATTTAAATCCGTCCTCGGCGGCTGCAGGTGAGCAAGCGACCAGCGCGATCAGCAACCCGATTTGGGCGAGCATGCCGACGGTTTTAAAAAATTTCATGAAATGAATCCTTTGCATATGATATCGATAAGTTGAAAACAACCAATGCCGTTAACGGATACCGCCTCTCAGCAACATGGCCGGCGACGTGGCCAGGGCCAGCTTGACCGCCGGCAGGGCCGCCAACAGAGCGGCGATAAATATCAGTGGTAAAGCGGTCAGCAGCGAGAACCAATCGATGCGATACAGAAACGTCCAACCGAACGATTGCAGGTTGACCACATAGATCAGCAGGACGGACAGGATGAATCCGCAGGCCAATCCGGCCGCCTGACCCACCAGTACAATCAGGCTGGCCTCCCATACGATCATGCGGCGCAGTTGGGCGGCACTGCCACCCAAGGCACGAATGGTATTGATCTGGACGCGGCGTTGCAGCACAAGAACAGCGAGGGTGGTGGCGATGCCCAAGGCGGCCACAACCAGAGCGATTAGCAGCAGAACCGTCGTAATGGCGAAGGTTTCGTCGAATATGCGCAAGACGGCCTGGCGCAGTCGCTGTCCTTCGATCATTTCGATGGTTTCGGCACAGCAAGTGAGCAGAACAGTTCGAATCCGGTCGATGGCATCGCTGCCATCCGGGCCTCCTTCTGGAACGTTGACTTGGACTCCGCTCCACGAGGTATCCTGAAATCGCTCCTGAAACCGGGTCAGTGAATAATAAACCGCCCCACCCCGGGTGCGGTAGTCGCGAAATACACCCAGTATTGGTTCATCCAGCACTTGATCGCCTATCTGAACCCGATAGCGGTCGCCGGCCTTCAGACCGGTGCTGTTGGCGAAAACTTCCGAAACCGCAACCCCCTTGCCCGCGGTCAGATCGGCTTCAATTTGCCGGGTGTCGCTGCCCATCCAGATAAAGCGACTGCGCTGAACATAAGCGTCGTAATCCATGGCCTCAAATAGGTGCTGATGGCCCTTGAGACGCAATTCAAGCCGGTGCATGGGCACCAGTTCGACGGGCACGGGCAGCGCCTTGACTGCTGCCACTACCTTGGGGGGCAAAGGGTCGCGAAAGCGATTGAGTTCGGACAACTTGGGGCGGACGTAGATATCCCCGGCAATGCTTTGTTGAACCCACAGGGCCACCGTGCTGCGAAAGCTGTGAATCATCACCACCAGGGCGGTGAACAAGGCCACTGCCGTGATCAGTGCGCCGACCGAAATGGCAGTTTGAACACCGCTCTCTCTGAGGTAACCGGCAGCCAGAAAGGCCGGTTGACCGCCCCTGCGCAACAATTGCGGGGCCAGAACCCGGCCGAACTGTCGCAAGAGGAAAGGTGTTACGAGGGCAAAACCGACAAACAGGAGGAAAGCCGCCAGGTATCCCGGCAAGGAGACAGCCGGAAGGCTGGGGAGTCTGGAAACGGGGTAGACCAGCGCCAATAGCCCGATGCCGACTAGGGACATATTGCGAATCAGCTGTGGCCGAAGCGTTGCCGTGGGATCGATGTCGAGTGCTTCGCGCGGCGGCACGGCCATGGCTTCACGGGCCGGCTGCAGGGCCGCCAGCAATGCGACCGCCAAGGTCACGGTGAAAGAAAGCAGGATTTCCCACGGGCTCAAGACCAGCTGGTCCACCTGCACCCGCACGAAAAGCATGGAAACCGTGCGACTGACCCCGGCCAGCAGGTATTTGACCAGAAAGCTGCTGACCGGTAGCGCCAACAGCCATCCGGCCAGGCCGATAAAGGCGCCTTCACCCAAAAAAAGACAGAATAGCAGGCGCCTGGAAGCACCTGTGGCGCGCATCACCGCCAATTCACGCCGGCGGGCGGCCGCGTTTAGGGCCACCAAACTGTAAACCAAAAACATGCCCACGAACAGCGAAATGAAACTTAAGAAAGTCAGGCTGAGTTCGTAGGCCCGTATCATGCCGCGACCGCTTTGGCTGCGTGCGGATGGCAAGCGGACCACCACGCCGGCAGGCAATAGCGGTTTTAGGTGTGCGGCTGTATCGGTTTGTGTTTCCGCCTTCAGCTTGATGTCGATACGGTCTGCCTGACCGAACAGGCCGGTAAACTCCTGAAAGGTGGCAATGTCACATAGGGCGATGCGACTGCCCTCCACCAGCGCCAAACCATCCGGGTTCAAATCGGCCAACACGGAAAATGATGCCGTCCGATTGGAATGGACCAGCTTGATTTGCTGGCCGGGCTGCCAGCCGAACAATTCGCTCAGTGGTGCGCCGATGATCAGACTGCCGGGTTGGGCGATCATGGCGGCCCAGTCGACGCGCGAGCGGCTGTCAGGCGGTTGAATGGACCAAGTACGCAGATCCCGATCGAGGATAGGATCGATGCCGATCAGCAGAAAGGGCGTCTCCTGATCGGCCGGTCGCACGTAGGTGGACAAAACGGGTGAAGCGGCCCGCACGGACGCATGTCGCATCAGGGTTGACACCAGCCGATCGGGCACCCGGCCGCCTGGTCGGACAAGGGTCAGGTCGCTATTGCCGGCAATCTGATCCATGCTGCGGGAAAAGGAGTCTATGGTGGCATGGACGGCCAGGCGTACACTGGTGAACACGGCCGCGCCCAGGGCGATTCCCAGAAGCACCGCCAAAGTACGTACCCAGTGGCCTCTCAAATGGCGCAGGGAGAACCAAACAAACAAACGTAGATAGACCAGGGGTGCCGTCAATGCGCTCATCATGCGACCACGCGACCGTCTTGCAGCTGCAGGGTCATGGTGGCATAGGAATCGGCCAGGTCGCTGTGGGTAGCCACCACGACGGTACGTTTAAATTGACGATTCAACTCCGACAGCAGGGCTATGACCTTTTGGGCATTGCCGGAGTCCAGGTTGCCTGTGGGTTCGTCGGCCAGCAACAGGGCTGGGTCGTTGATCAGCGCTCGGGCAATGGCGGTACGCTGCATTTCTCCGCCGGAAAGTTGGCGCGGCTGATGGGCCAAGCGATTGCGCATGCCCAGCCAATCGAGCAGTTCCCTGGCCCTGGGTTGCACCGCCGCAAGGGGGCGTCCGGCCAGCATGGCGGGTAGGCAGACGTTTTCCAACACGCTGAGCGTGGGCAGCAGGTTGAAGGACTGAAAGATCATGCCAACGGTGCTGCGTCGAAAATCGGTGAGTTCAGCTTCGCTGCAAAGGTTCATGTCTCGACCGGCCACGGTCAAGGACCCGGTGGTGAGTCGGTCCAACCCCGCCAGTAGCGACAGCAGGGTACTTTTTCCTGAACCACTGTCCCCTTTCAGAACCACCAGTTGCCCGTTGTCGATGGATAGATCGATGCCGTCAACGCCGGTGACCTGTACCGATCCGACTTGGTAGACGCGTGTCAGATCACGGGCGACCACTGCCATGTGCATGTTTTCAGCGTTATTGATAAGAATTTCCTTTGCGTGGGTCGACAGACGGCAATTTGCGGATTGTGCGCCGTAGTAGAGTGTCTCCCAAAGTATAGCGGGTCCTAAAACCAACGAGCGGCCCGCAGTCAGCCGATTTCACCTTAAATGGGTATGACCGATTGGGGGCGCTGTCAACAGCTCAGCGGCTGCCGAATTTCGAGGTCCTCTTGACAGCTCTACCTGCTGCTCCGTTACTATGTGGGCATTGATACATGGAATTATAAAATGCAGAGGCGGTCTATCAACGGGAAGGCGTTCGCTTCAGAGAAGGCCTCTCGCAACAACTTCATGTTGAACGGGCCCGCAGCAGGGCCGGGAGCCGCCGGGGAAACCTGGTCAGCTCAAAAACGGGCGCTTGCGGATGAGCATGGACCAGTTGAATTTCTTGATCAACTGGTCAAAAGTCAACATCGACTCGGAGGCAACGAAGGCTGTCCCCATCCGCCACAAGCGGATGAATCTCGGTCTTTGAAGCTAAGTTTAGTTTTGATCCAAAACGCCGATAAATGCTATAAGCGATTAAAAACCTCCCCTCAGGCCCAATCGCGGTGTTGGCGTTCGGCTCAAGCCCTTGTAATACTTTAGTATTCCTCCGGTTTGAACCTCGCGGCCGCCTTGCTTGTCCGGCGTAGTTTGAAAAGCAAATACGGGCGCTCGCGCAGCGAAGACCGGATTTTGAACCTGATTGAAGGTTTTGAAACCACTTCTGACAAATTTTTGTATGGAGCTTTGAGGATACGATGTTCAGACTGGGACGACGTCAAACATTTGTTTACAGGGTATTTGATATTGCTGGTCGCAATTTTGTTCTCAATGATTGCACCACCATAGCCGCATCCATTTCGTACGTCTTCTTATTAGCGGTTATCCCCTTTTCAGCGCTTTTTCTATTTATTTTCAGTATCTTCCAGAGAACAATGCTGCATGGGCTGTTTCAGGAAAACATGGTCGCTATCATGGTGGCGAACATCAACCAGCTCATTCCCTTCGTGTCCAAGGCGTGGGTTCAGACCCACCTGGTGGATTCGGTCGGGTTAGGATCCTTTACCACGATCAACCTGATGATGCTTCCCATTATCAGCGGGCTGTTGTTTAAATCGCTGGACCAGGCGTACCGAAAAATCTTCAATCTGCCCAAGCGTAACCTGTTGACCGGCCAAGCCGCCTATGCCCTCATGAGCATCTTTGCGATTGTCTTCTTTTTCATGTTGAATTTCATCTGGACGCTGGTTTCGGATACCACCTGGCAATTCCAGCTATCCATAGAACCGGCCGCCTATCTCGGCGATCTGTACCAGAGTGCGTTGGACTTTTTTTCGTTATCGCAGAACAATGTCGTCTCCTGGTTGATCCTGATGCTGTTTTTTATGACATCGGCCCGGATCTTTTTGCCGACCGATATCAAATTGCGCCATCGTTTAATGGCCGGCGGCCTTTTTGGTCTGCTCTGGCTTTTCGCACGCGCCGGTTTCGGCATCTACATTCAAAACGTTGCCAGCATCAATGTGCTTTTTGGTTCTCTGGGCTCGGTTTGCATCATCCTGCTTTGGATTTTTTATTCGTCGGTCGCCCTGCTGTATTCCGTCGAATTCCTGTATGCGCTGCACTTAGGCCCCTACAAGACATGGGATTGGGAGGTTACTAGATCAGGAAGTATCTATAAGGCCAGACCTTCTCGTTAGAACCAACTCAAATAGCCTTCATGTCCGGCATAGCTGGAAGGCGGCGATGGATTGGTCCAATCCACCGAAGGCGGATAAATCTTCAGCCTTCGCTGCAGATAGGGCTCATAAATTTTGTTTGGAGCCTAGTGTAACCCTCCCCCAAAACAGTCCCATTGCTAAGTAGAGACTTCCCAAGTATAAATAGCCCTTACGGAGGTCACTACGATGCGTAAAAAGCGATTCACTGAAAGCCAGATTATAAAGGTT